>Ga0316209_1001924_pt1 | contig 18716 bp, 14 predicted proteins | sample 6monopyrite_MG_FD_204945 | JGI IMG/M metagenome (GOLD analysis project Ga0316209, IMG submission 204945) | Microbial mat bacterial communities from mineral coupon in-situ incubated in ocean water Damariscotta River, Maine, United States -... | ecosystem: Environmental > Aquatic > Marine >...
TTGCCGATCTGATGGGTACACTTGCGGACTTTCTAAAACAATTTTTCGAAAACGAAGATTTAAAAACACGCTTCCGTCCGTCGTATTTTCCTTTTACTGAGCCTTCATCAGAAGTCGATATTCAGTGCGTAATGTGTGAAGGCAAAGGTTGTCGCGTCTGTGGTCAAACAGGCTGGTTAGAAGTATTAGGTTGCGGCATCGTGCATCCTAAAGTTTTTGAATCTGCTGGTATCGATAATGAAAAATATACCGGTTATGCTTTTGGTATGGGTGTAGAAAGACTGGCAATGTTGCGTTATGGCGTAAACGACCTGCGCCTGTTCTTCGAAAATGATCTTAAATTTTTACAGCAGTTCGCTTAAGGAGTTGTATCAATGAAATTTAGCGAACAATGGCTAAGAAGCTGGGCGAATCCAGATATCTCAACGCAGGAAATGTGCGACCAGTTAACCATGGCTGGTCTGGAAGTCGACAGTGTTGAATCTGCTGCTGGTGAATTTACTGAAGTGTATGTTGCGCGTGTCGAGTCATTAGAAAAACATCCCGATGCCGATAAATTAAATGTCTGTCAGGTAACAGATGGAAAGGAAACATTACAGATTGTTTGTGGTGCGGCGAATGTCAGAGAAGGTCTAGTTATACCTTTGGCTAAAATTGGTGCGTTATTACCAGGTGCTGCTTCTGGTGAATCATGGAAAATTAAACCAGCAAAACTTCGTGGAATTGAATCATCCGGCATGCTTTGTTCTGAAAAAGAATTAGGGCTTGCAGATAGTGCAGATGGTTTAATGGAGTTACCTGATGATGCGCCTCTAGGACAAAGTGTTCGTGACTACCTTGAACTAGATGACACAATTATTGAGCTGGATCTAACCCCCAATCGTGGCGACTGTTTAAGCATTGAAGGTGTGGCTAGAGAGTTAGCTGTATTAACACATTGTGAGGTTAATCGTCAGCCATTGGTGACATGTAAACAAACTATCGATGATGAATTTCCAGTAGAAATTCAGGCAGGCGAGGCGTGTACACATTATGTAGGACGAGTAATTAAAGGCATTGATGTAAAAGCACAAACACCGTTGTGGATGCTGGAACGATTACGTCGCAGCGGTATTCGTGGTTTAAGTCCGGTTGTTGATATAACCAATTACGTCATGCTTGAACTGGGTCAGCCGATGCACGCTTTTGATCTACAGAAGTTAGATGGAAAGATTACCGTTCGTTTTGCAAATGATGCTGAAAAGGTCACACTATTAGATGGCAAGAGCCTCGAATTAAAAGATGATGCATTAGTTATTGCGGATAATACTAAAGTATTGGCACTGGCCGGTGTAATGGGTGGAGAAAATTCAGCAGTAGACGATTCGACCACAGATATTTTTCTGGAAAGCGCATTTTTCAAACCAGAAATTATTGCCGGTAAAGCCAGAAATTATGGATTGCACACTGATTCGTCTCATCGTTTTGAGCGTGGTGTCGATACTCAGCTACAGGTTACTGCTATTGAGCGTGCGACAGAACTTATTCTTGAAATCTGTGGCGGTGGAGTGGGCCCGGTACTGGAACATAAAACGGCATCGCACCCCGAAGAAGCAACACCGATTCATCTTCGTTCCGAAAGAATTAAACGTGTTCTGGGGATTGAGCTTAGTGATAAGGAAGTAACAGATATTTTTAAGCGTTTAGGTATGGATGTGGAAGAGGTCGCCGATGGCTGGTCTGTGAAATCACCCAGTTTCCGATTTGATATACAGATTGAAGCTGACCTGCTCGAAGAAGTTGTACGCGTTTTCGGTTACAACAATATTCCACGCACTAAACCGAGTTATCATTCGATAATACAGTCGTGCCCAGAAGCAAAAAATTCTTTGAACGAACTGAAAAAATGCCTGGTTGATCGAGGCTACTTCGAAGCCATCAGTTATAGTTTTGTTGATCCTAAATGGCAAAAGATACTCGATCCCAAGGCGCAGACCATCGCATTAGCAAACCCTCTGTCGTCAGAGATGTCCGTCATGCGCACCACGATGTGGGCGGGGTTGCTCAATGCTTTGAAACATAATGTTAATCGCCAGCAAACACGGGTTCGTCTGTTTGAAACGGGTCTTTGTTTCAAGCCTGAATCAGAAAAATCGGGTATTGATGCTATCGCGCAGGACCCGATGTTTGCGGGTGTAATCTGCGGCGATATGAATCAGGAACAATGGGCTGAAAAGAGTCGTAAAGTGGATTTCTACGATATTAAAGCCGATGTTGAAGCCTTGTTGTCTTATTCAGCTGTAGAATCTTATTTTGAAGCCGCAGAACACCCAGCGCTGCACCCCGGGCAAAGCGCCTGCATTATCCAGAATAGTCAACTTGTTGGCTGGGTAGGCGCGTTGCATCCAGAAGTGCAAAAGTCACTGGATATTGATCAACCGACCTATGTATTCGAAATTAAGCAGTCGGCAGTCGCGAATAAGCAAATTCCAGCATTTTCTCCTTTATCTCGCTTTCCAGAAGTTCGTCGTGATCTGGCTATTCTGGTCGATGAAAGTGTGCCAACAGCTGAAATTTTGGCAGTCATTAATGCCACTGCGTCAGATTTGGTCAAGGAAACGCAATTATTTGATATGTATCAGGGAAAAGGGGTGGACGAAGGCGTAAAAAGTGTCGCTTTCGGCTTGATTTTACAGGAGTTTTCCCGCACTCTTACGGACACGGAAGTAGATACTGAAATCGAAAATATAGTATCTACACTAAATCAACAATTTGCTGCTACACTTCGGGAGTAGGTATGGCATTGACGAAAGCCGATATGGCTGAAAGTTTATACGAAGAACTGGGCTTAAATAAGCGCGAGGCCAAAGAACTGGTGGAATTGTTCTTTGAAGAAGTTCGCGCCGCATTGGGTGATGCAAATCACGTAAAGCTATCTGGTTTTGGAAATTTTGTTTTAAGAAACAAAACAGAGCGACCTGGTCGAAATCCAAAAACAGGGGAAGAAATACCCATTTCCGCACGTCGAGTCGTAACCTTCAGACCCGGACAGAAACTGAAGCAAAGAGTAGAAGCTTATGCTGGAAGCCAGCAATAATAACGAATTACCTGTAATACCCGGAAAGCGCTATTTCACGATTGGAGAGGTCAGTGATTTATGTGGCGTTAAATCCCATGTTTTGCGTTACTGGGAACAAGAGTTTTCCCAATTAAAGCCGGTTAAACGACGCGGCAACCGCCGATACTATCAACGCCACGATGTTATTCTGATACGTCAGATTCGTAGTTTGCTATATGATCAAGGTTACACCATCGGTGGCGCCAGACAAAAGCTAACAGGCGAAGAAGTGGCTGATGACAGTACGCAGAGCCAGCAGATTATCCGCCAGATGCGTGATGAACTAGAAGGATTACTAACTATTCTCAAGTAGTTATTAGTTTATGTAAGATATTCTAAAAGGCCGGTTTAAAAACCGGCCTTTTTATTTTTACAGGGGAAATCGCGGAACAAGTTTCCGCTCCTACAGAGAACCCATACATCTCGCGTTCCCATGCTCTGCGTGGGAATGCATAGGCTCGCAGATAACGACTAATATGATAGATAAATCCTACACGTAGGAGCGGATTGTAATCCGCGATTAGCCAACATGTGTCACCCATACCCGATGCCACATAAATGACAACAAAAAACTACTATATTCCAACCATAACAGTTTCGAATCAAAATACTTTCGTGTAACCTATGCAGCCTTCGGGATATAGCGCAGTCTGGTAGCGCACTACACTGGGGGTGTAGTGGTCACAGGTTCAAATCCTGTTATCCCGACCAAATTTAAAAGCCGCCTCGTTTTTGAGGTGGCTTTTTTTATTTTCTCTGGCAGGCGGAAATGTTCGTTAGCGGCATGCTTTATATGTCGCGTATCGGTTCATGAAAAAAGGCAGGAAGCCTTTTTTTACAGCTGTCTTCTGGCCGGCTCGAAGAGCGAAATACAAGGATGTATTTCGTAAATCCTGTTGTCCCGACCAAAATATCTTACGATACAAGACACCCGTCTAGCTATAGTCGGGCTTTTTTGTGCTACTCTTCTTGCTTTAAATTTCGCAAGTATCATTCAATGAAAGATTTAGATAAACCATCAAAGACTATTTACCTCAGCAAATATCAAAAACCGGATTTTCTGATCAATAATGTTGATCTCACCTTCGAATTAGCTGAAGAGCAAACCCGAGTACTTTCTGTTTTACAATTAACCAGACAGACCGAAGATAAATCCTGTTCTCTGGTTTTGATGGGAGAATGTCTGCAATTAGGTCGGGTAAAAATTGACGGTAGTTTGGTTGATAGCGAAAGCTACAAAGTGACGGAAACAGAATTAATTCTTTCTAATGTGCCCGATTCGTTCACTTTGGAAATAGAAACATTTATTAAACCGCAGGAAAACTTTTCGCTGGAAGGCCTGTATAAATCCAGTGGTAATTACTGCACGCAATGTGAAGCCGAAGGCTTTAGAAAAATTACTTATTTTCTGGATCGTCCGGATGTGATGGCGTTATTTACAACGACCATTATTGCTGATAAGAAAAAATATCCTGTGCTGCTATCGAATGGTAACCCAGTGGATGCAGGTGAGAATAGTGACGGAATGCATTGGGCAAAGTGGCAGGACCCTCACAAAAAACCTTGTTATTTATTTGCGCTTGTTGCGGGTGATTTAGCTTATATAGAAGATTATTACGAGACTATCAACGGTCGTAACGTCCACTGTCGTATCTACGTAGAACACCATAATATTGACAAGTGTGACTTTGCTATGTCTTCACTTAAAAAGTCGATGCAGTGGGATGAGGAGACGTTTGGGCGTGAGTATGATCTGGATGTTTACAACATCGTAGCGGTTGACGATTTCAATATGGGTGCAATGGAGAACAAAGGATTAAATGTCTTTAATTCTAAATATGTTTTAGCAAAACAGGACACGGCTACTGATACTGATTTTATGGGTATTGAGGGTGTTATCGGGCATGAGTATTTTCATAACTGGAGCGGTAACCGGGTTACCTGTCGCGACTGGTTTCAATTAACGTTGAAAGAAGGCCTTACTGTTTTTCGTGATCAGCAATTTACGGCTGATATGAATGCGGCTGCACCAAAAAGAATTGATGATGTGAACGTTTTACGTACTGCACAATTTGCTGAAGATGCGGGGCCGATGGCACATCCTATCCAGCCGGATTCCTACCAGGAAATAAATAACTTTTATACCGTTACCGTGTATAACAAAGGTGCAGAAATTATACGCATGATTTATACCCTGTTAGGCGTTGAAAAATTTCGACGGGGTATGGATTTATATTTTGATCGTCATGATGGCCAGGCTGTGACGGTTGAAGAATTTGTCAGTGCAATGGAAGATGCTAGCCAGGTCGACCTAAAGCAGTTTAGACGTTGGTATAAACAATCGGGCACACCTGAAATAACAGTAAAAGAAAATTATGATGTAGATAACAAAGTTTATACGTTGACACTATCTCAATCGACGCCTGCTACGCCGGGTCAGGATGAAAAACTGCCTTTTCATATTCCTGTAAAAGTTGGATTGAACATGGATGCGACTGATAACGGTGTGGTTTTAAATTTTGTCGAAGAGGAGCAGCAGTTTGAGTTTAATGATATTCAAGAAAAGCCGATGTTATCCATTTTGCAGGGGTATTCCGCACCAGTAAAATTAAATTTTGATCGCGAAGATGAAGAACTTGCCTATTGCATGGCGCATGAAAAAGATGAGTTCAATCGTTGGGAAGCGGGGCAACGTTTATCGACACGCCTGATATTGTCGATGGTCGAAAGTATCAATAGTAACAATTCACTCACATTGCCTGAATTTTATATTGATGCCTGTAAAGCTATTCTACAGGATCGTAAATTAGATAAATCACTGATCGCGCGTGCTTTAACTTTGCCATCACTAAACTATATCGGTGAGATGATGCCAGCCATTGATGTTGACGCCATACATCAGGCTAAAGAATTTATATACGCCACATTAGCAAGTAAACTTGAAGCAGCGTTTTTACAGACTTACCAGGATAATATTCAGCAACAATATGATTTGTCATCCACTTCGATGGGTGAACGATTTTTACGAAATCAGTCGCTGTCATATTTGATGTATACAGGTTCTGGTGAGAAGTTGGCTATTCAACAATACCAGTCTGCCGATAATATGACCGATCAAATGGCAGCGTTTAAAGCATTGGTTCACCACAATACTTCTGTCGTAGATGAAACCATAGACAATTTTTATCAACAGTGGCAGCACGATAATCTGGTAATGGATAAATGGTTTACAGTACAGGCCACGATTCCGAATGCATCTGCTAAAGAAAGAGTCGCGAAGTTATTCGAGCACAGTGATTTTGATATCAAAAATCCCAATCGTGTACGCTCATTGCTGGGTGCTTTTTGTTCAGCTAATCCGCTTTGTTTTCATGATGTGGATGGATTTGGTTACAGCTTATTGGGTCAATATATCGAAAAGATTGATGGCATGAACCCACAAATTGCTTCCCGTTTGTGCGGGCCTTTAACACGTTGGAAGCGATATAGTGAATCACGTCAGAAATTGATGAAAGCAGAGCTGCAGCGATTAATTTCACTTCCAAACCTGTCTAATGATGTGACTGAAATGGTAGAAAAAAGCCTGAAATAAGTCTTTAATGGGACTGTTTCCCTATGAATTGAAAGGAAATGGTTAAAAAATAACCGATATTAGCAGATAAGCGGTCTGTTTTTCCACTGACTCTTCCTGTACTATTTTTAATTAAATATTTTACAAAAGGTTACAAATGTTGACTTTTTTATAGTAAATTCATGGAGATATTGCGTGTAAAGTCTAGACTTGGTTAACGTTTTTGTAATATTGATGAGATAATAGAAAAACATTTCAGATAATTAAGTATGCATAAGTAAATAAGCTGGAGCTGTATCATATGTCAAATGTCGTTTCACTTTTTAGTGATACCCAAAAGTATGAAGAACGACCTGTGGTCGTATTAGCGGACGATGATCCATCTATTCGTCTAATGGTACGCCATGTGCTGGAATCTGAAGATTTTGATATTGTGGAAGCAGCTGATGGCCTCGAAGCGATTAAAGCGGTTGAAAAGCATCATCCTGCTCTAATCTTGCTTGATGCGGTCATGCCTGGCATCGACGGTTTTACCACCTGCCAGCAGATAAAAGAAAAAGGTCATACTGATATTCCTGTCATGATGATTACCGGCCTGGATGATGATGCCTCTGTCGAAAGAGCCTATGAAGTTGGCGCCATCGACTTTATTACTAAACCGATCAAGTGGGCTGTGCTCAAACATCGAGTAAAGTCGGTGGTCGCAAAAGTTATTGCTGAGCGTAAAGTTCAGCTACTTGCTTATCGCGATACACTAACCGACTTACCTAATCGCCTGTTGTTTGCAGATCGTCTGGAACAGGCTGTTATCCGTTCTGAACGCAGTCGTACATCTATGGCTTTAATGCTGGTTGATATCGATGATTTCAAGCTGGTCAATGACTCATTTGGCCATGATGCTGGTGATAAATTAATAAAAGCGGTCGGTACGCTCATTTCCCGATCGTTACGTCGCGCTGATACCATCGCTCGTTTAGGTGGTGATGAGTTTGCCGTGATTATCGAAGGCATAGATAGCCATGAAGATACTATTTCCATCGCTGATAACCTGACCACGATACTTGAGCATAATGTTCGTCTGGATGATCAGGAAACATATACCAGTGCATCTATTGGAATCGCGGTTTACCCGGATGATGGTAAAGACGCGCGAACCCTTTTGAAAAATGCCGATACAGCAATGTTCCGTGCGAAAGAAAGTGGTCGCCATTGTTTCCAGTTTTATAAGCCGGAAATGAGTGTCAGTGCAATGGAGCGCCTGGAACTGGAAAATAGTTTAAAAGCTGCATTTGAAAATGATGAGTTTTTGATTCATTACCAGCCTGTTATCGATATTCATAAGAATGAGATTGTCAGCGCTGAAGCATTATTACGTTGGCAGCACCCCGATAAAGGTATGATTCAACCCACTGATTTTGTCTCTGTCATCGAAGACAGTGGTTTAATTATTGCATTAGGCGAATGGGTAATATTTAGCGCCTGTAAACAAATTCGGGTTTGGGAAGATGCCGGGTTAAAAGATCAGCACGTGTCTATCAATCTGGCTCCACGTCAGTTCAAAGAGCAGGATTTGGTCGCTATATTCACGCAGGCCATTTCAGAAAATAATATCGAGGGATCAGCATTATCTGTCGAGGTAACCGAACGTACTTTAATTGACAATATTGGTGAAGTAGAAAGTACCCTGAAAAAATTACGAGGTCTGGGCATTAGAGTGATGCTTGATGATTTTGGTACCGGTTATGCTTCATTGGCTTATCTGAAAGAGTTCCCGGTTGATATCGTAAAGATTGATCGCACATTTGTTGAAGGTATTCCTGATAATAGTGAAGATTCCGCCATTGTTGATGCCATTGCTGGACTAACTCGTGGCTTAAAATTAGAGCTGCTTGCAGAAGGTGTTGAAAACGAACGGCAGTTGAATGTGCTGAAAGGTTTAGGTTGCCAATATGGACAAGGGTATTACTGGAGCAAGGCGCTACCTGGTGACGAATACGAGCAGTTTTATATGAATCAAATTTACAATATTGTTTAGGTTTTACTGACTTAAATAAATATAAAGATCACACCAAAACCGTTTAGTTAATAGCGTAAATCGCTATTAACTAAACGGTTTTTTATTTGAATACAGGAAAATTAGCCGTAATGCTGTATTATGTTTTCTTTTTAGTCGTTAAATTATGAATATACTAATCACAGGTGCAAACCGAGGTATCGGACTGGAAATGGTTCGTTACTCAATGGAACAAGGCTGGCGCGTTTTTGCCTGCTGTCGTAATCCCCATACTGCAGATAATCTTTTTAATATCGCAAAATTATCCAATGGCCAGATAAGTGTTCATATCGCTGATATGCAGGAACTTGGCACATTGCAGGCACTGTCATATGAACTTAGAAATGATGCGATTGATATTTTAATTAATAACGCTGGAATCTATGGTTCCGATAAAAACGCATTTGGTTCAGTTGATGTTGAAAGTTGGTTACAGGCCTTTCAGGTGAACAGTATTGCGCCATTAAAAATGGTAGAGGCCTTCGCCGAACAACTGAGTATGGGGAAGCGAAAAATTGTTGCCTGTATGAGCAGTAAGATGGGAAGTATGGCTGATAATGGCTATGGTAGTAGTTATATCTATCGATCAAGTAAGGCGGCCTTAAATGCAGTGGTTAAAAGTTTATCCATTGATTTGAAAGAGAAAGGTATTATCACTGTTGCGCTTCACCCGGGTTGGGTGAAAACAGATATGGGAGGGTTCAATGCGGAAATTTCTACACGTGAAAGTGTTGAACAATTATTTACACTCCTGTTACATTTGAAAGAGCACGATAGTGGTCGTTTTATCGATATTGATGGTGCTGATATTCCCTGGTAGGTTGTGAAATTTATATGTTGTTCCCTGATCTAGAAAAATTAGAGTTGTTGGTCAAGCACGCCGCAAAAGAAGAGTTGCTGAAAAATTTCGGTTGCACCAAATTTGAATATAAAGAGGATGGCAGCCTTGTCACACAGGCTGATCTGGCCATGCAGAACCGGCTTGAAAAAGATTTAAAACAGCAATGGCCAGACTACGATATTCTCGGTGAAGAAATGACCGAAGATGAGCAGCTAGCCGTTATCGCGAAGAGCGACGCTTACTGGTGTATCGATCCACTGGATGGTACTAGCAACTATGCTGTAGGGCTGCCATTTTTTGCTGTTTCAATTGCATTAATTATTGAACAGAAGCAGTGTGTCGCGCTGATTTATGATCCAGTTCGTGATGAAATGTTTACAGCGATAAAAGGACAGGGCGCTTTTCTTAACGGTGAGCCTGTCCTGTTATCGCCAAAGTCAATTACTGACAATAAACCAATCGTCGCCGAAATTGATTTAAAACGATTACCTAAAAAATTGGCAGTCAGGCTTGTCAGCGAAAGATTATTTTCTTCACAACGAAACATGGGATCATCTGCGCTTGATTGGTGTTGGATGTCAGCAGGCCGATTTGATATCTATTTGCACGGCGGACAAAAACTTTGGGATTATGCGGCGGGAGATTTAATCTTTAAAGAAGCCGGTGGTAAATGTTCATCATTAGATAATGAAGCAGTTTTTCGCGGTCAGCTTGAAGTGAGGTCAGTGTTGGCATGTTACGACGAAAATCTGTTTAACTACTGGTTTCAATGGATAAATAAAACAATCGAATAGTGAGACTAATACAAAGTGACAAGTATAGTGAAAAAGAAAAATCCATTTTGGGCTAACCTGTTTAAAAAGCCAAATGATGTGACAGGTAAAATAACAGATTTATGCTTGCAGACGCGGCTTTTTAAAAATGTACCTACATCAACTTGCCGTAATCTAGTAGAAAACATGCCTCCACGGTATTGCAAAAAAGGTGAGGCCATATTTAATCAGGGCGAACTAGGTGCGGGAGCGGTTTTAATTTCATAGTGAAGTAGCTCTGCAATAAAAAAGCCATGAAAATTCATGGCTTTTTTATTGTTGTTGTAAGATGAAGCAGTTTTTTAGCGACTCGCTACCGTTGACTGTTTGATAAGATTTCTTATTTTTACTTCAAGCGTCTCTTCGTCATTTCCACGGAACCCTAAATTAGCATGAACCAGTTTTCCGTTTTTATCGATGAGATAAGAACTAGGCATCGCTTTCACGCGATAGGCTTCAGCAGTATTACCCTGTGGGTCAAATGCTACATCAAAATTTGCAGGTACCTGTTGCAAAAACTTGTCGGCTTTAGCGCGTGATTCATCAAGATTAATCGCAATGACTTTGAAACCTTCATTGCCATACAGGTTTTGCATTTTATTCATCCAGGTGAATGATTTGCGGCATGGTAGGCACCATGATGCCCAGAAATCCACGTATACAATTTTTCCGCGGTATTTGCTTAGTTCAACAGTGTTTTGTTGGCCATCAAGTTTGAAATTTGGCGCCATGTTGTCGGCAATAACATTATTACTGCCAAATAATCCGTACACGGCAAATAATGTGAGTGAAATTTTAAATATTGAAGCAAACATAATTGACTCCGAAAGCATTAAATACAATGAATAAAAATACGTTATATCAGTGTCGGTCCAGGCAAGAAGACGCCTCAGCAAAACACTGAAATAATGTGTTATAAGTTTGGATGTTTTGGGATCAATTAGTATGGCGAATGGTGAATGGACTGGATTTTGAAAAATCTGTCACTTTTCCGACAACTATTGAATAATATAGCATTTTTAGTGTGAATGTCGATAAAAACCAGCTAGAACCATCATCCTTTTCATCTTTTTTACACATTTTGCCGTACGTCGTTAAAAACAGGCCGTTCAGGGTTGAAAGCAAGGTTAGGGCTAGCTCAACAAATGAATTTTAATTAGCTAAGTATCGTGTTTATAGGCTTGCGGTAAGCTAAAATAGGGGCTGTAATACTCACTCAATTTACCTTTATTAGTACTTAGATGGCTCCAATATTAATTGATAACCGAGGTCTTATAAAACTAGGCCTTATTTCTTTGCTAACCGTGTTCGTAGTATTTAGTGCGGGTTATTTTATTGGTTACCAGAAAGCAACGGTGTTCTATTCCACAACAAGTGAAATCGAAAATCTAGAGTTGCCAGAGCATAACTTGGTAGATGCCAGTAATATTGCCCCGCATAGCCCTGAGAGTGTTGTAGCGGGCGAAGAAATTGATGTTGATCAGCCTGCTGTTCCTCGTATAGTCGAAGCGCAAGATCAAAGCAATAATGTTGCTGTAATCAAACCTGCTGAAACCACAGTAACATCACTTAAGAATTCTGCTGACATCGATTTACCATCTGGAAAGTCAATTGAAGTTGAGCAACAGACGTCATCAGAAAGTATCCAATCCTCTAATTCTTCTGTTGTCGATAATTCAAACGATACAAAAAAACTTGATGTTTCAAGTTTGACGAACAACGAATTGAATAAGATTAAATATTCAGTTCAAGTTGGTGTATATGGCAACTTAATTAATGCTGAAAATAAGATGAAAGTGTTACAGTCTCAGCAGTTTGATGCGTATGTTTCAGATTATAAAAATAAGAAAGATGAAATTCGTTATAACGTCAGGTTCGGCTATTATACTGATAAGCAGGCTGCGATTTCGGGTTTGAAAAGATATAAAGATGTTGAAAAAGGTGATGGTTATCTGGTTAATTTCTCTATAGATAATATTGTTAATCTGGCTAATAAAAACACAATTAATGACAGTGTGAAACCTGAATCGCCAATCGATGAAAGTAAGCCTCTTGAAATAGATTCCAGTAAAGTTACATATAATAAAATTTTACAGGAAAAGTATTTGAGCAAGCTTCAGTCTGAAGCGATGATTAAAAATTAGTTCCTGACTTTAATATTATTTAATTCATGTCGCAAAAAATTAAAGTATTGAGTTTTGATCTTGATGATACTTTGTGGCCCTGTGTGCCGACAATTGAACGTGCTGAAGAATTGTTGTACCAATGGCTAAAAGAGCATGTGCCCTCCATTACGCAGCGTTACACTAAGCAGCAGCTACGTGAAAAACGACAATTTTTACTTACAGAGCATAGCAATCTGGCGCATGATTTAACGCGGCAGAGAATCCTGTCATTTGAACAACTAGCATCTGAATTTAATACTACGCATTCATGGATACAACCGGCTTTTGATGTTTTTCATGAGGCGCGCCAACAGGTCACTTTGTTCGATGATGTAAAACCAGTATTGGATAAACTGAATGATAGATACCAGCTGGTGAGTGTGACTAATGGAAATGCCAGTACTATTAAAACCGGTGTCGATCACTGGTTTGATTTTGCATTAAACTCGGAAACGGTTGGTAAGCAAAAATCTGAACCTGATATTTATCTGCAGGTGCAGAAACTGACACGAGTGAATGCTCAGCAGATGGTTCATATCGGTGATCATCCACTTCAGGATGTCTCTGGAGCTCAATCTGCGGGTGTGCGTGCGATATGGTTAAATCGACAGCAACAAGATTGGCCGCTGGAAGTATGTGAACCTGATGCTACCATCGTTAATCTACATGAGTTGCCCGATGCGCTTAGTCGACTGGATTAGCACTCTCGCAGCTATGCTTCAGAATAGTTTGAGATAATTGATTATTATTCATATATAATTCGATTTTAACTATTTGATTTTAACTATTTGATTTTTTAAGCCCTGATTAAACTCAGGCCAGTGACTTAGAGCAATGATTTTTAAAACCGACGACGTACGTATAACCGGGCTTCAGGAAGTATTACCTCCTATCAAGTTGCACGAAGAGTTTCCGCTTGATGAGCGTGCATCCGGGACGGTTTACCATGCACGAAATGCGATACACAATATTCTCCATGGTGAAGATGACCGTTTAGTTGTTGTCGTGGGTCCCTGTTCTGTTCATGATCCGAAAGCGGCTAGAGAATATGCGGCAAAACTAAAAACACTTATTGATGAATTACAGGAAGATCTCTGTATTGTCATGCGGGTGTATTTCGAAAAACCACGTACCACTGTTGGTTGGAAAGGTTTAATCAATGACCCTGATCTGGACGAAAGTTTTAAGATAAATGATGGCTTACGCTATGCGCGTGAATTGCTGCGAGATTTGGCCGTACAGGGTGTGCCAACTGGCACAGAATATTTGGACTTGATTAGCCCGCAGTATGTTGCTGATCTGGTCAGCTGGGGCGCAATTGGTGCGCGTACCACCGAGAGTCAGGGGCATCGTGAGCTGGCTTCAGGTTTATCCTGTCCGGTTGGTTTCAAGAATAGTACCGATGGTGGTTTTAAAATTGCTATTGATGCAGTGCAGGCGGCATCCAATCCTCATGTGTTTATGTCGTTAACCAAAGAAGGGCATTCCGCTATTTTTTCGACTAAGGGAAACCATGATTGCCACATTATTTTACGTGGTGGTAAAGAGCCGAATTATGATGAAAAAAGTATTCAATATGCGGCTGAGCAGTTGGAACAATATGGCTTGAAGCCAACAATGATGGTGGACTGCTCTCATGCCAACAGCATGAAAGATTATCGCCGCCAGGTAGATGTTTGTAACAATGTGGCGACGCAAATTTCCAGTGGTGAAAATCGCATCATGGGTGTGATGTTAGAAAGTCATCTGGTTGAAGGTCGTCAGGATGTGATAGAAGGCCAGCCTCTGACTTATGGTCAGAGTGTTACAGATGCCTGTATTTCCTGGGAGACAACCGTAACCTGTTTGAATGATTTAGCTGCTGCAGTGAGAAAGCGTAGAGAAGGTAATGCTCAGCAGGCGAGTGCGTAATAACTTATATCAGTTTTATTATCGTGACGTGTATGTTCGTTCTACATAGGCCAGAATAACCGTTTCAAACTCTTCCGCGATATTATCGCCTTTTAATGTCACGGTTTTTTCACCATCTTCATAGACTGGCGCAACCGGACGTTCACCTGTACCTGGCAAACTAATGCCGATATTGGCGTGTTTGCTTTCACCCGGGCCATTAACCACGCAACCCATTACAGCGACAGACATATCTTCAACACCCAGAAAATTTTCTTTCCAGTCAGGCATCTGTACACGTAAAAAGTTTTGTACCTGTGAAGCGAGTTTTTGAAAGTAGGTGCTAGTGGTACGACCACATCCTGGACAGGCCGTGACTAATGGGACGAATGAGCGTAAGCCCATCGTTTGTAAAATTTCCTGCGCAACGATAACTTCTTTTTCACGTGGTGCGCCGGGTTCGGGTGTGAGTGAAATGCGGATTGTATCGCCAATACCATCATGCAATAACATGCTGAGTGCTGCCGTTGATGCGACAATACCTTTTGAACCGATACCGGCTTCTGTTAAACCAAGATGCAATGCGTAGTTATCACGTTGGACGAGCGAACGATAGACAGTGACAAGGTCCTGCACCACGCTCATTTTGCAGGATAAGATGATTTTGTCTTTAGCCAGTCCGATGGATTCCGCCTGTTTCGCGCTATCCAGTGCTGAGCGTATAACAGTTTCCATCATTACGTCATGTGCATCATGAGGTTTGGGCAATCTGGCGTTTTCGTCCATTAATTCTGCTAGTAAAGACTGGTCCATGCTGCCCCAGTTAACGCCTATTCTTACCGCTTTATCGTATTTGCAGGCAAGCTCAACCATGGTGGCGAATTGAGTATCACGTTTTTTACCTTTACCGACATTGCCGGGATTAATTCGGAATTTTGCTAACGCCTGAGCGCATTCTGGAAAATCTGTTAAAAGTTTGTGGCCATTAAAATGAAAGTCACCGACTAAGGGGACGTAACATTGATTATTATCCAGTGATTCTCGAATCCGCGCGACAGCTGCGGCGGCTTCTGCATTATTAACGGTTATCCTGACCAGTTCAGAACCCGCGTTTGCTAATTGCATGACTTGTTGGGTGGTGCCGGCAATGTCAGCCGTATCCGTATTGGTCATGGATTGAATGACGACAGGTGCACCGCCACCAACACGGACGATATTGTCATCGGTGCCGATTTTTACGGTGCAGGTCTGGAGCCGGGGTTTGTAGCAGTCAGGAAATTCCATACTAAATTAAAGTGCATTCTCAGTCGTATAAAGCCGAGATTTTACCATTCTGACTGTTATGATGTTTGATTAAACTGATAAACTAAATAGACAGGAAAAAGCAATAAATTTTATGAAAATTGGTTTTGTGATTAACCCGCTTGCCGGTATTGGTGGTTCTGTCGCGTTAAAGGGCAGTGACGGTGAAAAAATTGTTGAGCAAGCTTTGTCTCTTGGGGCAGAGCCTCAGGCAGAATTTCGTGCCAGTTTGGCTATGTCGCAAATAAAACCAGCAGATGAGTCAGGCTTTTCAATACTAACTGCTGCGCACGCCATGGGTGAAGATGTACTGAGCGCGTTAAACCTGCCCGTAGAGGTCATCTATCAAGTTGAGTCGCAGAGTACCGCGCAGGATACCAAGAATATCGTGACACGTTTTGTTGAGCGTGGCGTTGATTTAATTGTGTTTGCCGGAGGGGATGGTACAGCACGTGATGTTATGGATATTTTGTCTGCAGCTGGAACAGAACAACAGACAATACCGGTAATCGGCATACCTGCCGGTGTGAAAATACACTCTGCCGTGTATGCGCTGACGCCAGTTCGTGCAGGTGAATTGATTAATCAGATTATCAATAATCAACCCATGTCTGTTGTTGACGCACAGGTCATGGATCTTGATGAGCAGGCTTTTCGTGAAGGCAGAGTGGTTGCGAAATGTTATGGTTACTTATCAGTGCCGGTAGATGATACTCGCATGCAGCTCATTAAGCAGGGTGGACTAAACCATCATGAACTGGCGGTTCAGGATATTGCGACAGATGTTATTGAATCGATGCAAGCGGATGTTTATTATTTAATCGGTTCTGGATCAACAACAGCTGAAATCATGAATCAACTCGATTTAGATAATACATTGTTAGGTATCGACATCATTCGCAATCACGTCCTGGTTGCCAAAGATGTTGATGAGAAGAAAATTTTAACAACGATAAATGATTCGCCTGCTAAAATTATTGTAACCATCATTGGCGGTCAGGGGCATATATTTGGGCGCGGTAATCAACAGTTGAGTGCTAAAGTAATTAATACCGTTCTTTCGCAATCAGAGGATGGAAAAGACAGCCTTTGTATCATTGCTACCAATGAAAAATTGCGGTCGTTAGAAAATCGTCCAATGATTGCAGATACTGGTGATGTGTTATTAGATGAAAAATTATCCGGTCTATACTCTGTTATCACCGGATACCAGCAAAAGACTTTGTACCGATTAAATTAATGGTCATTCAATCTAAATTAAGGTTATAGAAATGCAAGATGTAGAATTTACAAACGGGTTACTGGACTTTATCAATAACTCACCGACACCGTTTCATGCAGTCAAAACAATGATTGAAATTTTAGAACAGTCGGGTTTTAAACGACTGGATGAAAGTGATTCGTGGTCGGTACAAGAGCAGGGCCAGGGTTATTATGTGACGCGCAATGATTCATCAATCATAGCTTTTCGCTTAAACCAGCCACTCATTGAAAATGGTATCAAAATTGTGGGTGCGCATACTGACAGTCCTTGTTTGAAAGTGAAGCCCCATCCAGAAATAATCAATAAGCAATATCTGCAGCTGGGCGTTGAAGTGTATGGCGGTGCGTTGCTTAACCCATGGTTTGACCGCGATCTGTCGTTGGCGGGACGGGTTAGTTATGTTGATAAAAATGGTGCTATTGCCCATCAGTTAATTGATCTGGAGAAAGCTGTCGCCATTATCCCCAGTTTGGCTATTCACCTCGATCGCGAAGCAAATAAAGAACGCACTATCAATCCGCAAGATCATCTACCGCCGGTGTTGATGAGATTGCCTGAGAATAAAAGCGAGCATGTTGACTTTAGTAGTATCTTATTAAAAATAGTTAATGCACAGATTGAGCACATAGACGGTGAACGAGTTGAAGCGACAAAGATACTGAATCATGAGCTGTGTTTTTATGATGTGCAGCCGCCAGCGGTAATCGGCTTGCATGACGATTTCATCGCAAGTGCGCGCCTGGATAATTTGCTCAGTTGTTATACCGGGCTAATGGCAATGGTTGATGAAAACAACACACGAAATGGGCTACTGGTCTGCAATGATCATGAAGAAGTGGGTAGCATGTCTGCCGCTGGGGCACAGGGGCCATTTCTAAGGTCAGTATTAGAGCGATTGACTGTGAATGATGAAGATTTTGCACGTATGATCGCACGCAGTTCCATGGTTTCCGCCGATAATGCACACGGCGTTCATCCAAATTATGTCGACAAACATGATGATAACCACGGGCCCATATTGAATAATGGTCCTGTGATAAAAACCAATGCTAATCAGCGTTATGCCAGTAATAGTGAAACCAGCGCGATATTTAAACACTTGTGTGAACTGGCAGACGTACCGGTGCAATCTTTTGTAGTACGATCAGATATGGCATGTGGCAGCACGATTGGGCCGATTACGGCAAGTGAAATTGGTGTCAAAACGGTTGATGTTGGTGTGCCAACTTTTGCTATGCATTCCATTCGTGAACTTGCCGGGCGTTGGGATGCGTACTATCTGTACCGTGTTCTCAAGCAGAATTTCCAGAACTAATAGTGGTAAAACCTAAAAGTAGAGATTTTGTACTATTCTAATTAGTAAGCGATATAAATTCAGGTAATGTGAAAATTTTGACTTTTGTTTCTAGATACTTATCGTTGAAGGTTCCCTGTATAAACTGGCATCGAATATAGAATACAGTGTGTTGTTGCATTTTTTTCATTCTTCATAGCGCAAGACCCGTTCCAGACGACCATTGATGGTTGGCTTTTTTTGCCTGCATGGATGCAGGTAAGGGGCGTGAGCAGGAGCGGAAGCTTTATGTACAGGAAGTACGGTATAGCGCAAAGAGCCAGGGATGGCGGTGCGCATGTGTACAGGTAGTGCGAATACAGGAAGCCGTCACGGCTAGCTGTAAGCTTATTGTGAATAATTTAGAGCTTATTTTCACTTCTATTTC
>Ga0316209_1001925_pt1 | contig 18702 bp, 14 predicted proteins | sample 6monopyrite_MG_FD_204945 | JGI IMG/M metagenome (GOLD analysis project Ga0316209, IMG submission 204945) | Microbial mat bacterial communities from mineral coupon in-situ incubated in ocean water Damariscotta River, Maine, United States -... | ecosystem: Environmental > Aquatic > Marine >...
TTTCGAGGAGGCAAAGCAAATCTTCAAGCTCTGGGCGATTCGCTCTCACCCACTCCCGATAGCTCTGAAAGTTCTCGCGCAAATTCGGTGTTCCAAAGCACTCGCCCAGCAGTCGATGAATTCGTTCCGCGCATCGTTTCGCAGAGCCCAAGAACATCGTCACGCGGCCCTCGAGATCCTCTACTTGAGGAAGGGAAGGGATACTTCCGAGCGCCTTGTGGGACTCGACGAGTGCGTCACATTTTGATGCGAGTTCGAGCACGTCTCGATAGATCGCGTGTTGTGCCGCCTCGCAGTTGAGGAGATGCTGAGTCGCCTCCCAGGCGATGGTTAGAAGACGCTCGTTGCTTGTGGCCTCTCGAAGGTGGACAGAGCCGAGGAGTTCCTCGGCTTGAAGAATCGTACGAGCCACAACAGGTGACGCGCTTCCAACCTGATAGATGTCTTGGTAGCTATGCCGCGTCGTTTGATCCGACTGGTCGGGATCGATCGTGTCTGCTGTGAGGATTTTGGAAACTCGGTTCTCGGAGAATAGGAGAAGCTCGTCGCCAATCGAGATCATCTTCTGAATCGCGCCGCCGACTTCGCTCTCCATGGTGATTGAGAAAGCCGCATTCCTGTCGAAGTGATTGGTTGTAGTCATGTGGTTAGTCCTTCACCGTGAGCCGGTCAGCCGCACCTGTTTCAATCAACACGGTGTCGGCTTGTAGATCCTGGTCGGACGGGCACGGCATCTGGTGCCGACTCCGTTCCTCTCAGAGTCGTCAAGAGTCGGCGTCGAAACTCAAGAGAGTCAACTCCTTCGTGTCTAGTGAAGCCTTGGTTCCCGAATAGAAACACTGAAAAAAACGGAAGTCCTGTCGATTTTCAGCCTGGCACTTCTCTTCAATGAATTTCGCGATTTCAAGTTTGTCGTCCATCGAAGTGCGCATACCGAAGACGATGCCTTCCAGCTGACTGAATTGATACTTGAGCGGCTGCGGCGCGGGGTCGTCGTCGAACGGAGTCGTCGCCACTAGGCGCTCCTCCTTCTCATGCTGCCAGTCTCGGAGTTTCCATGTGGCTACGTTCATTGCTTTGCGCCAGTAGTCGGTTCGCCACTGCTCTTCATCGCCGAAGATCTCGTTAAAGCGCGGGCTCACTTGCCCAGCAGAATTGGTGAACCATGTATCACGAATTTTCGCCATTGGGAGTCGGCCCATTGTGCGGAAGAAGTCGATCGCAGGTGGTTGGTCACGGTAGTCGACGGGCAAAAACTCAAAAGGTCGAGCCTGGCCGCTAGATCCAATGAGTCCCGACAACATCAGACGTCGTTTCTCGCCTTCGTATGACGGCCGAAACACGAGCGCGGCCCCCTTGTGGCCGTCAGCGTACGTCCCCCAGATGGACGCATTCGTGCAGGTCTGGGTGAAACACGCAGTTCGCCACGGCGGGAAGTGCAGATCTCCAATCGCCGCGTCGACATAGCGTTGCGGGAACGTCGTGAGAAGGTCGTTCCATTTGTTCGCGTTTGGTGTTGGAGAATGACTCTGCAGCGAGAGCTGCATCTGATCGTGCAGTTGATTAACAACTTGGCCAACCGTCTCCAGTTGATCAGTGAGTGGAATGTCTGGCAAGTCGCCGTCGGATCCGAGTTCGCGCATCGCAACAAGAACCTGCATGACGCTCTCGGGATTGCCGAGCGAGGGCAACGACACCTCTGAGAGTCCCCGCTCTCGAAAAGTCTGCATTAGGCAGCTGGCCGCGACGGGGTGAATCAATGTGAGAACCGCTCGCAACCCTTCTCTGCGAAGTGGTGCGTCAAGCGACGACAGGAGCTTGGACGCTTCGTCTATGTTGAGCGCTCTGCCAAACTCTTCGCAGACGTCAGCGTAAAGCCGCTTGTAGTCGTTAGTTGGCAGATCAGCAACGGTGAGCCTCCCCCAGATGGGTCCAGGCTCATACTCTTCGACGGTGCTGATGAGCCAATAGGTCGCGTACCAAGACAAACACAGCAAGTAGTGGCGGATGAGGTTCCCCCATAGAATTTGGTCGCCAAGCCACGACACGTCTGTGAACCCTTCGACCGGGTCATTCAATTCCGAGGGTCGACCAAAATAGATTTCTTGCCGTCGAAGTTCTTCATGGGTTCCAAGAAGGGCGTCAGTGCTGCGCAGTCGAAAAATTGGGCCGCCGTTTTCGTTCGTTAGTTGATGCATGAATACGCCGAATCCTTCTGTCTCTCAGCGATCCGCCTAGCGTTTGAACAGGCGATGTTCACGCTTCGATGACTCGACCTGACTCTCGAACTAGTTGGCCGGTGCAGCGCTTGCGGGCGAAGTCGGTCATTCTGTCGCTGTCGACTGTGGCGAATAACGGTAGCGAAAATGGGGCGAAAGTCTATTCTCTCACGGGATCGCAAGGCGCTTTGGCTCTCGGTCTGCAGAACCAGAAAGGCACACTGCGAGAATGGACGACGACGGGCTCTACACTCCTGAAGTAGGTGAATGGGCGGAGCTGAAGTATCGCCTGATCTCGTACTACGCGGAAATGTTCTCGACGGCCATGAAGCGGAAGTGGGACTCTCGGGCCTACATCGACCTATTCGCGGGGGCGGGGCGAGGGCGCATGCGCGGCACTTCCCGAGTGCTTGCCACATCTGCAACGCTCGCGCTGGCCGTTCCCGATCCTTTCGATCGCTACGTGTTCTGCGACATTGACCCCAATTGCATCGACGTGCTCCGGCAGCGAGTAGAGGCCGAGCATGGCGAGACCCGGACCGTCGACTATCTCGTCGGAGATTCGAACGAACTTGCAAATGAGATTCTTGAGCGGATGCGGGATCAACGACGTCACGGCCGTTTGCTCTCCTTCTGTGTCGTTGACCCTTACAAAATGGCGAACCTGAAGTTCTCGACGATCGAGGAACTTTCGAGCCTCTACGCCGACTTCCTCGTACTCATCCCGTCGTATATGGACGCGCATCGGAACGAGCGCGTGTACGCCGCGCCGCAGAATTCCACGGTCGCGGAGTTTCTTGGCGATCCCGATTGGCGATCGAAGTGGACGGCGAGCGGAGGAGAATTCGGCGCGTTTATCGTCGACCAGTTTGGCCTCGCGATGAAGCGATTGGGATTCATCTACAATGGTCTGGGAGAGGAGGTGCCAGTGTATCTGCCCTCGAAGAATCGCAAGCTCTACCATCTAGCCTTTTACAGTAAGAACAAGCTCGGCATGAAGTTTTGGGCGGATGCCCGAAAGGGAAGTGACGACCAGCTTGGGCTCTTCGAGTAGGTCATGGCACAGCTATCTCAAATCGAATGGACGGATACGACCTGGAACCCGGTCACGGGCTGCACGAAGGTGAGCCCTGGCTGCAAGTATTGTTATGCGGAGCGGATGGCTCGTCGACTCCACGCGATGGGCCAGCATCGCTATCGGAATCGATTTCAGACCACGCTCCAGGCAGACCTGCTGGAAGCTCCGCTATCCTGGTCGACTCCGCGCATCGTGTTCGTGAACTCGATGAGCGATCTCTTTCATGACGATGTCCCGTCGCATTTCATCGAATCTGTATTCGACACGATCAAGCGCGCAGACCAGCACGTGTTCCAGGTGCTGACCAAGCGCTCCGAACGATTGCGCGAGATGGCTCGAGATCTTCCTTGGCCCGAGAACCTTTGGATGGGCGTGAGTGTGGAGAACCAGGACTACGTTCAGCGAGTGCGAGACCTCCAGCAGGTTCCCGCCGCCACGCGATTTCTCTCGGTCGAGCCGCTTCTTGGTCCGATTCGGCGCCTGCCGCTGGCGGGTATCCAATGGGTCATCGTTGGAGGAGAGTCCGGGCCCGGCGCACGTGCGATGGAGCCGGATTGGGCCCGCGTCATCCGAGACCGTTGCGTCGACCGCGGCGTGCCGTTCTTCTTCAAGCAGTGGGGGGGTGTTCGGAAGAAGAGCACAGGCCGGACGCTTGACGGGAGGACGTGGGATGAACTTCCGGACCTGCCGCGAACATATCTTGATGCGCAGCGCATACACGCTCGAAAACGCCGATGAGCGACGGGGCTTGATCCGATTAGACGCCAGCGTCTTCGCGCGATTCATTGGACGCGAGATGGAAGCCGGACGACGGGGTCCTATAGAAACCTACTCGAGCACGTCGAACTGAGTTGACCTTGCGCTCGAAAGAGTGCTCCCCTTGACCAGTTGCGAGCCGCGCGACGGATGCCGTCGTGAGGTGCGGAGGCGTCTCGCCTGCATCTGCGAAGAGGACGCGCATTCGCTGGCGAAATCTGAGTAAATGTTAGTGATCATTGCGCACGCGACCCTCTCACCTCAAGTCGCTGCACGCCTCTGCAGAACGCGTCGTCGACGGAGAGCTGTTTCACCGAATCGTTGTGACCAAATTGTGACCATTTTGTGCCCGCAGCGACCGATCGGATGACTCACATCAATAATCGTATTCTCTTGGGATTTCAACATGTTAGGTCGGCGACTCAAATTCGTGAGTCACGCTAGACTGTAAACCGACCTGACGACGGGAAACCAACGCGCACGTAAGTGCTTGATTTATATGGTACGCCGGGAGGGATTCGAACCCCCGACCCTCAGGTTCGAAGCCTTATACGACCTCTAAGGAAATCAAGGACTTAGACGAATCCGAAACGGAATAGGGCGGAATGAGCGGGAATACGGGGTGCGAAATGGTCACAAGGAAGCGGTTGATCCGGGCCCAAAAAGCATGCGTTGACTCGTCGTGACTTTGGCTTGTGCCCGCCCGTTTTTCGGGATGGTCCGGTGTGCGTTGAGGTCAACGACTCGTCATGAGAGACGATGCGACGCAACTACGAGGACGAGAACCGACCGGATGCACACTGCGTGTGCCGGTACGGATCCCCTGCGCCGGCGACATTGATCGGTCCTCGCTCGCGGCCCAGCTCGAGCCGCTGAACTGAGAGCTGCGGTAGGCGCCCCAGCAGGAGGCACTCCTCTTCAAGCTTCTTTCGAGGCGGATCTTCGGTTGATGGAGTGCGTCGAAGAAGAGCAGGAGCCAGGTGGATCAGTCGGTGGCTGTGGTGCGAATTGTTCGTTGGGTCCGCCGCAGCGAATGATCGTAGGTCTCCTCGTCGGCCTCGCTCACGCCTTCGCGTGCGTTGTACGAAACGTGGGTGTAGGCAGTGCGAGCAGCAGGAACGCTGTCGGAAATCGAGGCCGACGACGATTGCCTTCATGGAACAGCTGAATCTCGAGAAAGACGTCGATAGAGACTCGGAAGACGAGCAGCGGGTAAAGTGAATTGGTTGCGAGTTCAGCACGTGTCCAATCGACGAGTTTGGTCATCCACGGCCGCGTAGCCTGCGACTTCTTGCTCGTCGCGGGAAGCGAAGCGGTGAACATCAAGGTTCGCGAGGAGTTGCTCGACCTCTCGATTACTCAGAGTGACACCCTCGATTCGCGTCGACGAACCTACGCTTTCTATTGTTGCCACCCGGCGAACCGACGAGAGCCGGTCCCCCTCGGAACGATGTGGAAGACCCACAATCGTTCGTGGTGAAACCCCGGGTGCGGCTTTCTCGGGTGTTTTTACGTGCTTCCGGAGAGTCGATTTGATTTATGTTCTGATTTTCCGTACATATGTACAGAACTCAGATCGGAGTGCGAGCCGGAGTCCCCATATCACGCGGCGCCTTCCCGGCGCTGAATCGCAAGACGAACCCATTCTCGACGAGGATCCCTCGATGAACGACCCCACGATGCAGAGCGCGGACGAGAGCCTGCTCTTTCGACCGATCCGAATCGGCACGACCGAGCTGACGGGACGTGTGATCAAGTCCGCCGTGACCGAGACACTCTGCGACGAGGGCGGCTATGTGACCGACGAGCTCATCGCGCTGTACACGGAATGGGCACGCGGGGGAACGCCGCTGCTGATCACAGGGGCGACCCACTTCAGCACGTATTCCCAGGGCATCGAAGGCTCGATGTGCCTCGATGACGACGACAAGATTCCCGGGTTGCGCCGACTGACCGACGCCGTGCATGAGAAAGGGTCGAAGATCTTCAGCCAGATCTTCCACGTCGGTCGGCAGGCCGTCCCCGCGATGCTGGGGCGGGATGTCTCTCTCGGCCCCTCCGCCGTCCACGAGCTGGCAACCGGGGTGACGCCGAGAGCGATGACGGCGGACGAGATTCGTGAGACGGTCGAAGGGTTCGGACAGGCCGCTCGTCGTGCGAAGGAGGCCGGATTCGACGGCGTCCAGATCCATGCGGCGCACGGCTATCTGATCAGCGCCTTCCTGACCCCGTATACCAATCGTCGCAAGGACGAGTACGGAGGCACGGTCGAGAACCGGATGCGGTTCCTCGTCGAGGTTTACCGTGAGGTTCGCCGAACCGTCGGAGCCGACTATCCGTTGATCCTCAAGCTGAACGGACACGACGGTCTGCTTCCCTGGCGGAAGGGCCTCGGGACGGCGGAGCTGGTCGAGGTGGCGCGGAGAATGGAGCGGGAGGGGATCGACGGTGTCGAGATCAGCGCCGGGCACTACGAGTCCTTCGGCACCTTCATCCGCGGCCGCTGGAAGGGCTTCGCCCGCACGCTTGTCGGGAAAGGGATCGGCAAGGGCTGGCCAACCAGCCAGCGGCTCCTTCTCCGCTTGGGCGCTCCGCTCGTTGACGCCGTGTTCAACTGGCGCGCCGGCTACCGGCCGGCTTTCAACCTCGACTACGCCACCGAGTTCAAGAAAGTCCTGGACATTCCGGTGATCTCGGTCGGTGGCTTCCACGGGCGTGAGGACATGGACGAAGCGCTCGACGCGGGGCGATGCGACATCATCGGAGCGGCGCGGGCCTTCGTGTCCGACCCACACCTCTACGAGCACCTGAAGCGTGGCGTCCAGGGACCGCGCTGCAACGCGTGCCAGAAGTGCTTCGCGACGACCGGATCGGCACGCATCGGCTGTTTCGATCCCGTCGTGGGCGCGGAGACGCGCCGTATGCTGAAGGAAGAGGCCCAGCTGCCCGGCGCCGCTGGCGCCTAACGACCGTTTACCGGAAACGCGAGGAACACTCCCATGCAGTTCACCCGCCAACAGATTCTCGATCGACTGCGCGCGCAGATCGCCGACGGTAAGGCCATTCTCGGTGCCGGCGTCAGTAATGGTCTCATCGCGCGCTGCGCCGCGGCAGGGGGCGCCGATCTATTGGTCGTCTACAGCACGGGCAAGACCCGGATGATGGGCGTCCCTACGACGATGATTCAGGGTGTCTCCAACCCGATAACGCTGGAGATGATCGACGAGATGACCAACGTCGTGCATGACAAGCCGTTCATCGGTGGTGTCGAGGCCGACGACATCTACATGCTGGACCTGGATAAATCGCTGCAGCGCTTCCTCGACAAGGGCTACAGCGGTGTGATCAACTTCCCGACGGTCGGGCTGAAAGAGAACCTCATGGGCGACGCGAACATGACGGAGCGCAAGTTCAATGCGTCGTTCGCCGTGGGCTACGGTCAGGAGAACTGGGGCTGGCAGCGTGAGGTCGACCTGATCCGCCTGGCGCACGAGAAGGACGTCTTCACGATGACCTACGTCGTGACTCGTCCTGACGCTGAGGACATGGCGCACGCCGGGGCGGACGTGATCTGTGTACACGTCGGCCCGAGCAAGGGGGGTATGACGGGCTACAAGATGACCGGTCACGACGACCGTGGCCTCGACGGGCTGATGGCGTACAGCCAGGACATCATCGAAGGGGTGCGCGCGATCAACCCCGAAGTCATCTGTCTTTTGCACGGCGGTCCCTTCTACGATCCGGAGACGACCGCCGTGATCTACGAAAAGACCGATGCGGAGGGTTTCGTCGCTGCATCGGCAGTCGAGCGGATCCCGATCGAGCGCGCCGTCGTGGACGTCTGCAAGGGTTTTAAAGCGCAGTCGATCCGGAGCTGAGCCGATGGGGATGCTTCACAGCCTTCCGATGAGTCAGATCGCGATCTCGACGATCGATCTGCGACGGAGTGATGCGTTCTGGCGGGAGGGGATCGGCTTTCTCCCGTCGGCGACGACGCGGGTATTCCGCGGGCGCACGATCAGCAACCTGATGCGGGTCGAGAACGCCCGAACCACGACGCGTTGGGTGATCGGGCGCGACGCGCTGCTGCAGATCGAGATCTGGCAGTTCGAGAACCCGGTCCCGAGTCTGATGGACCCCAATCGGCAGCCGAACCACGAAGGCTTCAGTCGATGCGGAGTGTGGGTTCAGGACTTCGAGGGCACCGCCGCGCGGCTTGCCGCCATGGGGTACCCGGCGCTCGCTCCGGCCACCGGAGAGAAGGGAAAGCGCCGACTTTGCGTCCGCGACCCGGACGGCATCTTCGTCGAACTCTTCGAGCAGGACGTCCTGGGGGATCAGGCTGAGCCGTTCGCCTACGAGTGCAACGCGGCTTTGCGTTCCGTGACGCTAACGACCACCGATTTCGATGGAACTTGCCGGTTCCTCGAGGAGGGGCTGGGCCTACTGACAGCCGGTCGCGAGCTCCACGAGGATGGGCATGAAGCGCTCTGGGGACTGGCGGGTGCGCGCTGTCGGCGCGAAGTATACCGGAGCGGCAAGATGCTGGTCGAGGTTGCACACTACGCTTCGCCTAGCACCGTTCGAAAAGGCCCGCACGAGCGCCTGATCGACCAGGGCATCCTCAACGTTGCGTTCCTCGATTCGAAGTCGGTGAAGGGGATCCGCGAGCTCGAGGACCAGACGATCGCAAACGGTGCCGCGGCGAGCGAGCGAATGGTGACGCCGCTCGGCGGGTGCGTTTACGTCACCGACCCCCAGGGCTTCAACTTCGAGCTGACGTGGGCGAGCCGCTTGATCGCGCAGCGTGTGGCGGGCTATTTCCCGATGCGGTCGACCCGATTTGCGACGCCCGACAATCGGGTGGTCGAGACTCGGGTCGAGATCGACGCGCCTGCCGCGGACATCTGGTCGCTCATGACCGAGCCTGCCGAGATGACGCGCTGGCGCGGCGTTGGGAAAGTGTCTGCGTTACGTCCCGCGAGGGATGTGCCGATAGGTCCCGGCTCGCAATGGAAAGTCACGTCTCGGTTCGGCGATCGCGTGGAGGAGGTGACGCACGCGGAGCCTGGCTGCGAGCTGCGTACTCGCGCTGTTCGTCGCAGCCGACTCGACGCGGACTCGTCGGAGTTCCGGCTCGGCGAGAGAGCAGGCCGAACACAAGTCATCTGGCGTCGTCGCTTCCGCTCGCGCTGGTTCGGCGCCGGGCCGCTTCTGTCCTTGCTGATCGCGCGCCGGCAGCAGCAGGCGTTGCGGCGATTGACGGCAATCGCACATCGCCCTTCGTGAGAGAGAATCGATGACACAGATTTCCGACATCCTCAGTGCACGACAAGCGAAGGCATTCGCGCGCATCGGCGATGCGCTCTTTCCGGGTGGCGAGGGGCTCGCGCCGTTCTCGGAATCGCGTGCAATGGAAGCGGCCGTCTACACGTTCGCGGGTCTGCCGACGTCGGATCGTCGCGCGCTCACCACGGTACTGAGCATCCTGTCCGCTTGTCCGGACCGATGGCTCCGGCGGCTCTTCGCGCCCGGGGAGAAGGATAGAGCGTTGCCCGGGGCGACGGCGCTGGCTCGTGTGCTCGATTCAGTGACGAGCGTTGTCTCGATGCCGTACTTCGCTGCGATGCCGTGGCCCGCGGGAGAGTCGGCGCTTCTGGGGGACACGAAGGGCGTCAGTCCGGAGCGTGAGCCACTTGGTGGCGCGAAAACGACAATCGCTGCGCCCGTGTCGGATCGCCCGCGGCAAGGGGAGGGGTCTCTGCGATTCGTCGTGCTCGGGACCCTCGACACGCGCGGCGATGAGGTGGCGATCGTGTGCGAGATGATCGAGTCGCGTGGTCACGAAGCGATCGTCGTCGACATGGGCGTCGTCGGCGCTGCCGTGGGCGAAGCGGCCTATACCCGCGAGGCCGTTGCCGAAGCCGGAGGGCGATCGCTCCGCGATCTCCTGGCCGCAGCGAAGGCGGGCGCCGACCGGGGAGATGCGACGACCGTGATGGTGCGCGGCGCTCGACGGATCGTCGCCGAGCTCGTTGCGCAGCGAGAAGTCGACGGGATTATGGGCCTGGGTGGCTCTACGGCGGCTTCGAGCGCGAGTCGGGTGATGGCGGGCCTGCCTGCGGAGCTGCCCAAGGTGCTGCTCACGACGTTCGCGCGGGTCTCGGCGGACGACATCCTCGTGGTCGAAGCGCCCGTCGACCTGATCGGTGTCAACCGCGTCGTCGTGCGCGCGTTGGCGCGAGCCGTCGGCGCCCTCGCCGGGATGGCGGAGCAGGTCGTTCCGACGCCGAGCGACCGGCCGCTCGTCGCGCTGACCGCGCTCGGGGTGACGACCCCGGCCGCACTAAAGGTGATCGCGAAGCTCGAGACGCTCGGGTACGACGCCGTCGTATTCGCCGGTACGACGGAGAAGCTCGACCGCATGGTGCGCGAGGGCACCTTGGCGGCGTTGATCGACCTCACGAGCTTCGAGATGCTAGGCAAGGTCTTCTACAGCGACGAGCAGATTCAGAACGCGACCGGCGCCAAGTTTGTCGACCGGGCGCGTCTCCCCGCTGTTGAGCGTGCGAGTCTGCCCCAGGTGATCGCGCCTGGAGGACTCGACATCCACGTCATCCCCGGCCTGAGCGATCCCGAGGAGGTCCCTGGGCCGCTCAAGGGGAGGCCGCATGCCAGGCACGGACCGGATATCATGTTAGTCCGGACTGGAGATCTCGAGATGGGGCTTCTCGGTTACGCGCTCGCCCGACGGGTCGAGCGGGCGACTGGCCCGGTCGCTGTCGTCCTGCCGAAGCGCGGTTTCTCCGACGCCAGCCGCGCTGGAACTGCGATGAGCGATGGCCGAGCCGATCGAGTCTTCATCGAGACTTTCAAGGCACACGTTGGCGAGCAGACACCCGTCAATGAGGTCGACCATCACATCAACGACGACGCGTTCGCCGAGTCGGTTGTCGACGCATTTCAATCCATCATGTCCGAGGTCTGAGCTGCCATGCCTTCCCATTCGAGCGAGAAGTCAATCGCGATACTCGAAGCCACACTAAGCGTGATCGCACAGGGCGGCGTCGACGCCGTTCGCTATCGCGACGTAGCTCGCGAGGCCAAGGTCCCGTTGGGAACGGTCTCCTACAACTTCCCCAACCGAACGGATCTGATCCATGCCGCATTTCGGCTCTTCCTCGAACAGAGTAGCGCGGTGCTCGCCGCGACCCGTGCACGACTCCCTTCCGAGACGTTGGAAGAGGTGGCGGAGCTCCTCGCTTCATTCGCGCGCGCCTATCTCGCCGACCGGGGGCGCTGCGTCGCCGAGTACGAGTTGATGGTGTGCGCGGCCCGCGATCCCGATCTGCACCAAGCGCTCACCACCTGGGATCGGGCAAGGCAATCCGAGCTTGCGATCCTGCTTGAGCGGCTCGACGTGCCACGACCTAACAATGCCGCGCAGACCCTGATGGATATGATCCGCGGCTTCCAGCTCACGGCGATCGGCCAGGAGAGACCAGATTTCGACGGATTGCAGAAACGTCTTCGCGATCTGATTCACGCTTTGGCGGGCTCGCCTGCCTTCTGAGAACTCCTTCGCCTGGGCTGCGAACCTACTGCTTCAAGGAGGGCCGTTAGGCCGATGTCTCCCCTGAACCCGAAACTGCGCGTCGCGTGCGCTGCCCTATCGACGATGTTGCTGGCGAGTACCGCTTCGGCCCAGGATGAGGTGATTGCAGCGGCGAGCGACCGCAGGGACTACTCGCCCTTCGTAGGGAAGGACTATCCGGATCGGATTCTGTTTGGAGACGCCCACGTCCACACGAGCTTTTCGCCGGACGCAGGAATGGCCGGGACGAGGCTGTTGCCCGGAGATGCGTACCGCTTCGCGAAGGGCGAGCTCGTCACGTCTTCGACGGGTATCCCGGTCCAGCTCCAACGACCGCTCGACTGGCTCGCCGTCACGGATCACGCGGAAAATCTCGGCCTGCCGGTCGCGATCGTGGAGCGGAATCCGGACCTGGTAGCGAACGAGTGGGGTCGCCTGATGGCAGAGCTCTTCTCCCTGGGAACCACCGACGCGGCCCGTGCTGCGATCGACAGCTACCAGAAGGTATTGAACGCGCTGGAAGATCCGCTCGAGGGCACCGATTTCGGGCGCTCGAGCTGGCATAGGATCATTGAGGCGGCCGAGGTGCACGATGCGCCCGGCCGATTCACGACGCTCATCGGCTTCGAATGGACCCCTGCGCCGGGTGGCGCGAATCTGCATCGAAACGTGCTCTTCCGTGACGGAAAACAGCATGCCGAGCAGATCGTTCCGATTTCCGCCTACGACACCGAGGATCCCGAGAAGCTCTGGGACTGGATGCAGGCCTACGAGCAGAAGACGGGCGGACGGCTCATCGCTGTGGCCCACAACGGGAACCTGTCGAATGGGCTGATGTTCGACGACACAACGCGATCGGGGAAAGAGCTCTCCGCCGAGTATGGCCGACGCAGGACGCGATTCGAGCCGATCTACGAGGTCACGCAGACGAAAGGCGACGGCGAGGCGCATTCGTTCCTCTCTCCGGAGGACGAGTTCGCGGACTTCGAGACCTGGGACAAGGGGAGCTTTGGCCCGGTTCCGAAGTCGCCCGAGATGCTGCCGCGCGAGTACGCTCGGGAAGCGCTCAAACGGGGGTTGGCGTACGAGGAGCGGCTCGGCGTCAACCCGTTCAAGTTCGGCATGATCGGCTCGACTGACTCGCACACGGGCCTGTCGACGGTCGAAGAGAGCAACTTTTTTGGGAAGATCGCCGCCCTCGAGCCGACTGCCGATCCGATCCGATTCGATGAGCCAGTGATCGGCCGATTGTCTAAGGAAGAGGGAAAGATTCGCGCGTGGAAGGCGAATGCGGGTGGTCTGGTCGCTGTGTGGGCGCGCGAGAACACGCGCGAAGAAATCTTCGACGCGATGGCTCGTAAGGAGGTCTACGCGACGACAGGCACGCGAATCCGCGTGCGCGTCTTCGGCGGATTCGGCTTCCGTCGCGACGCACTGTACCGGCCAGACCTAACACGTTTCGGCTACGAGAACGGGGTGCCGATGGGAGGCGATCTGCGGCCCGCGCGCGACGGCGAGGTTCCGAGCTTCGTCGTCCGCGCGATGCGTGATCCGGACGGCGCGAACCTGGACCGCATTCAGATCGTCAAGGGGTGGCTGGATCGCGACGGCGAGGTGCGCGAGCAGGTCTTCGACGCGGCGTGTGCGGGAGGGCGATCGATCATCGCTTCGACGCATCGTTGTGACGGTCCCGTCGGCAACACCGTCGACCTCGCGCATGCCCGCTACACGAACGCGATCGGTGCGTCCATGCTGGAAGCGTACTGGAAGGATCCCGACTTCGATCCGGTCGAGCGGGCGTTCTACTACGTGCGCGTACTCGAGATCCCGACGCCGCGCTGGACCGTGTACGACGCGAAGTTCTTCGGCGTGAAGCTTCGTGACGGGGATCCGCGAATCATCCAGGAGCGCGCCTACACCTCGCCCATCTGGTACTCACCCCGCTGACCGGAGACGCCCATGCGTTGGATCCCAATCGTCATTGCCTCGCTGCTCCTCGTTTCTGCCTCGAGCGCTCCGTCACAGACGGTCGCACCGAGCGAACGGACCTACTCGCCCTACGTCGGCGCGGATTTTCCCAACGCCCTGCTCTTCGGGGACACGCACCTCCACAGCTCATACTCGGCCGACGCCGGCATGATCGGGAATACGCTGGGGCCTTCCGAGGCCTACCGGTTCGCAAGAGGCGAGACGGTCACGTCGTCCACGGGCGTGCCGTCGCGTCTCGTGCGCCCGCTCGATTTTCTCGTCGTCGCGGACCACGCCGAGGGGCTGGGCATCGCGCCGATGCTGCTTCGATCCGATCCGGGCATTCTCGAGGACCCGCTCGGCAGAAAGCTCCACGCACTCGTTCAGGCAGGCACGCGGGAATCCATCGGCCGCGCCTTCAACCTCTTCACGCGGACGAAGAATGAAGGCACCAACACGCTCCTTTCGAACGCGGAGATCGCTAGGACTCCTTGGGAGGACATCATCGATGCGGCGGAGGCTGCGAACGAGCCCGGACGTTTCACCGCCCTGATCGGATTCGAGTGGACCTCCGCGCCCGGCGGAAGGAATCTCCATCGCGTTGTCGTCTATCGTGACGGGAAGGCCGTGGCAAATAGCCGGGTACCGCTTTCCTCGGATCTCGACCCGGACCCCGAGGCGCTCTGGGATTGGATGGAGTCGCTCGAAGCCGAGACGGGCGGGCGCGTGCTCGCGATTCCGCACAATGGCAACCTCTCGAACGGCCTGATGTTCGACAGCGTTCGCTACGGGACGGACGAGCCGATCGATGCCGAGTACGCCGTCCGGCGACAGCGGTGGGAGCCCGTCTATGAGGTCACGCAAATCAAGGGAGATGGCGAAGCGCATCCCGCTCTCTCGCCCGACGATCCGTTCGCAGACTTCGAGACGTGGGATACGGCCTTGCTCGGAGGCCGGGAGCCGAAGACGGCCGCGATGCTGCCCGGAGAATATGCCCGCGAGGCGTTGAAGAGCGGTTTGGCGCACGAAGGAGCAACCGGAAGCAATCCGTTTAAGTTCGGACTCATCGGTTCGACCGATTCGCACACGTCGCTGTCGACCTCCCGCGAGGAGAACTTCTTCGGGAAGGTCGCGCAACTCGAGCCGACGGCGAACCCGGCGCGCTTCGAGGAGGTGATCGCAGGGCGCCTCGTCGAAGACGGTCCGAAAATTCGCGCCTGGCAAACCTCCGCCTCTGGCCTGGCGGCGGTCTGGGCTCGGGAGCACACACGCAAGGGCGTCTGGGACGCGATCGCGCGGAGAGAGGTCTACGCGACCACGGGCACGCGGATCCAGGTGCGGGTCTTCGCGGGGTATGCGTTTGAGGCCGCCGACCTGACGCGGCCGGACTTCGCGAGACATGGCTATGCCCGAGGCGTACCGATGGGCGGAGATCTGACTCGCGACCCCGGCGGTCGCGCGCCCGCACTGCAGATTCGGGCCATGCGAGATCCGGACGGAGCGAACCTGGATCGTGTCCAGGTCGTGAAGGGGTGGATCGACGCGATCGGCAGGACCCATGAGCGCGTCTACGACGTCGCTTGCGGAGGCCGTGCCGTCGAGCGCGGGGCCTGCGCGGGGCCGGTCGGCGACACAGTCGACGCCGAGCGCGCGCGCTGGACGAACACGATCGGAGTTCAATCCCTCGAGGCGCACTGGCGCGACCCCGACTTCGATCCGAAGCAGCACGCCTTCTACTACGTGCGCGTGCTCGAAATTCCGACGCCTCGCTGGACCACCTACGACGCCAAGCACTTCGGCGTCGCCATTCCAGAGGGCGCGCCGAAGTCGATCCAAGAGCGCGCCTACACCTCACCGATCTGGTACTCGCCGGAGCATGGTTGATGCTCCGGCTCCGTCCCTATGACGCGCACTCCTTCGTGCGCGTCGTGTCTGGAGAACCCGTATGAAAGACAAGACCGAGATGTTCGATGTGTGTGTGATCGGCACGGGCGCCGGAGGCGGCGTCATGATCGATCGATTGACCGCCGCCGGAATGTCCGTCGTCGCCCTCGAACGCGGCCCGCAGATCTCGCCCTCCGAGTTCAACGAGGACGAACTCAAGATCGTGCTGCGCAAGCAACTCTTCTCGCCGGGGAAGCTGGAGACCTACCGCAGCGACACGGAAGCGCCCGAGGAAACGGGGAATTTCGCCGAGATCGTGCACGGCGTGGGGGGGTCGATCACGCACTGGGGCGCCTGGGCCTGGCGCCTCCGGCCGGATGAGTTTCGTACACGATCGGTAGAAGGCGCCGTTCCGGGAGCCAGCCTGGCCGATTGGCCGATCGGCTACGAGGACCTGGAGCCGTACTACGACAAGGCGGAGGCAGATTTCGGCGTCGCTGGTGTCTCCGGCAGCAACCCCTTCGAAGCTAAACGCCTCACGGCCTATCCGAACCCGCCTCACCCCTGGCGGCCCTCCTCGCACAAGTTTGCCGGTGGCGCGAAGAAACTCGGCTACTCACCCTTTCCTCTGCCGATGGCGATCAACTCACGGGTCTACGGAAACCGACCCCCCTGCATCAATGGCGGCGCCTGCCGCGGGCACGGCTGCCCGATCTCCGCGAAGGCGACCAGTATGTCCGTGTCGCTCCCGCGTGCGATTACGACGGGCAAGCTGGATTTACGCGCGCCCGCCATGGTCTACGACTTGCCCGTCGGCAAGGACGGCAAGCTCACGGGCGCGCGGTACCTGGATTCCGACGGCAGACAGCGAGAGGTGAGGGCGCGGCACGTCATCCTGGCTGCGGGCGCCATCGGCACTGCGCAGCTTCTCCTGATGTCGAGGTCCGGGAGCTTCCCAGACGGGTTGGCAAATGGCTCGGGCGAGGTGGGCAAGAATCTGACCTACCACCATTTCCCCATCGTCGCGGCCTCCTTTGGTGAAGATCTCCGTACCTATACTGGCGTCGAAGCCCTTGTCGCAGTCGATGACCTGCACCCCAGCGACGCGAAGCGAGGATTCATTCGCGGCGGCGTGATCGGAGAATCCAATGTCGCATCCAATCAGCCCTTGATGTTCGGCGCATTGCTACAGAGCCTCACGCCCGGCGCGCGTTGGGGCGCCGGCTTCAAGGAGAAACTGCGCGAGTTTCCGAACACCATGCTGTTCACAGCGATCTGCGAAGAATTGCCACGTGCCGAGAGCCGGGTCGATCTCGATCCGAACGTGAAGGATCAGTGGGGCGTTGCTGTGCCGAGGCTGACCAAACGTCAGCACGAGAACGACATCGCGATGCATCGCTATTTCAAGAACAAGCTAGCGGAGCTCGCGGAGGCGGCCGGGGCCGAGAAAGTGCACCACGTCGACGTGCCCAACGCGACCATCGATCAGAAGACGAGCCAGAAGGGATCGACCCACAATCACGGCACCTGCCGTATGGGAAGCGATCCCCAGAGTTCTGTGGTCGACAAATGGTGCCGCAGCCACGAGGTCCCCAATCTGTGGATCACCGATGGCAGCGTTTTTCCCACCGCCGGCGGCTACAACCCGACGCTGACGATCCTCGCCAACGCCTACCGGGTTGCAGACCGTTTCATCGACGAAGCCAGGAGGTCATCCCTATGAGCGTAGAAACATCCAGACGCCGGTTCTTGCGAAACAGTGCTTTCGCGGCAGGTGCGCTGCTCTTCTCTGCGCACCTGCCACGGCCCTTGGCCGCCATGGCGGCCGCCGAATCGACCGAACCGGTGGTACTCGCCGCCGGCGAGTGGCGCTGCTTGAAGGCCATCACGGCCTGCATCATCCCGACTGACCACCAACCCGGCGCGCTCGAAGCCAATTGCGTGAACTTCATCGATAAAGCGTTGGCGAACGAGGACGCCGCGGCCGTTCCCTTGTACAGGGGTGGGCTGGCGGTCGTCGATGTCGTCGCGGAGAGCCGATTCAAGAGCCCGTTCGCGGCGCTGAAGTCCGACCAGCAGGTCGAGCTGCTTCGAGGGATGGAGACGGACTCGATCGACCCCTGGCCGCTGGGTCAAGAGCTGCCGGCAGCCATGTTATTCGAGACCATGCGCATGCACACGGTGATCGCTTTCCTCTCGGACCCGCGCTACGGCGGTAATCAGCACTTCAGCGGCTGGAAAGTCGTCGGATACCCCGGCTCGGAACACCACAATGGCGGGTACACGCGAGCCCAGGTCGAAGGCAAGGCGAAGGTCGTTCCGGTATGGGATCGAGGGTCCCACTGATCGAAAGCGGCGCCGCGCTCATTTTCTGTTCCGCCGTGCGTATGGCCTCGCAGTCCATCCGCTTGCAGCCGCCCTGATGCGGTCCGTCCCCCATCACACCACAGGAGATCCATCGATGTCGAAAGAAACGTTCGCGACCTTTTCCGAGTTCTACCCCTACTATCTGAGCGAGCACGAGCACCCCGTCTGCCGTCGCCTCCACTACGTAGGAACCTCACTCGCAGCGGCTTTCCTGGCCTATTCGCTCGTCAGCCTCCAGCCTGCCTTCGCGGTCGTGGGATTCGTGTGCGGCTACGCGCTCGCGTGGGTTGGACATTTCCTCTTCGAGCGGAACAAGCCCGCCACATTTCAGTATCCGTTCTGGAGCTTCATAGGCGACTGGGTGATGCTGAAGGACGCGCTGGCGAGCCGAACAGCGCGCGCCCGCCGCAAAGCCTGACCCAGGACCCGCCCCCCCCAGCGAAGAGTGCGAGACGAAGTGCGGTGACCCGGGATCGTTCGCCCTGGATGGGCCGTACTGCACAGCTCACGAGTAAGCGCGATTCTGTCGCAAGTCTGTGACCTAACTGTGACCAATCGCGTCCAGACGCGAACCTGGAAGCGGATCGAGGTCGCGACTCAAGCACGTGGAACCGCTGAGGAATTCGGTTCTGGGCTGGGTCCGCGGGCCAAGAGCACCAGGCTACCCGAACTAGGGGCCTAACAAGGACCGCCCTAAGTACTTGATTTTAATGGTACGCCGGGAGGGATTCGAACCCCCGACCCTCAGGTTCGAAGCCTGATGCTCTATCCAGCTGAGCTACCGGCGCACGGTTCCGTCGAGACGGATCAGTAGGCAAATCCGAGCGAAGGCTTGA
>Ga0316209_1001926_pt1 | contig 18697 bp, 14 predicted proteins | sample 6monopyrite_MG_FD_204945 | JGI IMG/M metagenome (GOLD analysis project Ga0316209, IMG submission 204945) | Microbial mat bacterial communities from mineral coupon in-situ incubated in ocean water Damariscotta River, Maine, United States -... | ecosystem: Environmental > Aquatic > Marine >...
GACTATTTTATTACCTGACACAGTTACCAGGCCAACTGAACATGCACTTGATCGACTGTTATTTGCAGTCTCAAAATCTATTGCTACATATTTACTCATATACAAAAAACACCTTTGATTATAATTTCATCTTATATGATCGGGGCCACGATTATTCTTTTTTGAATAACATGCCCACCTAATTAATCGTGGTCTGTCCCCTATTATTCACTCAGACCAGGGCAGCACATATGCATCAGGTGACTATCAACGGCAACTGAATGAAAATAATCTTCGTTGTAGTATGAGCCGCAAAGGTGAGTGCCTGGATAATGCCGTTGCAGAAAGTTTCTTTGGCACATTAAAGAATGAACTGGTCTATCATGAAGATTACAAAACGAGATCAGAAGCAAGACAAAGTATTTTTGAATACATTGAAGTGTTTTACAATAGAAAACGCAGGCATGCTTTTTTAAACTACATGACACCAGTAGATTACGAAAATAAATATGCCGGTAATTAATTAGTCCGTTTTATTGGGGGAAGCTCAGTCTGTCCCCTATTATTCTATTATTTCTATTATTTGCAACTTTCCCATTCAGCTATACTACGCCCATGCCAACCCTACCCATCAATGCTGTTTTACCCGAGATTAAAAACGCATTAAATAATCACACACGCCTGGTATTACAGGCTCCACCGGGTGCGGGTAAAACGACTGCCGTGCCCATCGCTCTGCTCGATCAGGAATGGCTGGGTGATAAGCAGATAATACTACTCGAACCGCGACGGCTTGCAGCACGAAATGCGGCAGCTCGCATGGCTTTTCTACTTAATGAAAAAGTAGGTGAAAGTGTGGGTTACCAGATTCGTCAGGACAATTGCTTTAGCGATAAGACCAAAATACTGGTCGTTACCGAAGGTATTTTAACGCGAAAATTACAGGCCGATCCCGAGCTTAAGAAAACTGCGCTGGTCATTTTTGATGAATTTCACGAGCGTAGTTTGCACGCCGATTTATCACTGGCCCTGTGTTTGCAAAGCCAGCAGGTTTTACGCGAGGATTTAAAAATTTTAGTGATGTCGGCAACGCTTAACACCGATGCCGTTGCCAGTCTGCTCGATAACGCGCCTATCATTCAGAGTGAAGGTCGCAGTTTTCCGGTTGAAGTTAAATACCTCGATAAAGAGAACAATCAGAACAGCAATTTAAGTCCGCAGCTGAGACTACTTTCAAGTTTGATGAATGCTGTAAATAAAGTCATTCACAATCACACGGGAAACTGTCTGGTATTTCTGCCCGGTGTAAAAGAAATAAATCAACTTGCTAAACAGATAAAACAAACCCTTGACAGCGAATCAATAAAAAATATTTTAATCGCACCACTGCACGGTAGCCTGAATAAACAGCAACAGGATCTGGCTATCGCATCACCCCCTAATAAAACCATACAGGATAAAGCCATACGTAAAATTGTACTCGCCACCAATATTGCCGAGACCAGCATCACCATTGAAGGCATTACCTGTGTGATTGATTCAGGTCTGGAGCGGCTGCTAGATTACAGCCCTGCTTCTGGCATGAACCGTTTAAAAACCCAGCAAATCTCACAGGACTCCGCCGAGCAACGTAGTGGTCGCGCCGGGCGATTATCCGCCGGTGTCTGTTACCGTTTATGGACAGCACAACAACAGCCTCGTTTACTAAAACATGCGTCGGCTGAAATCCTGCACAGCGACCTGTCATCGCTGGTACTGGAACTGGCAAACTGGGGCGTAACTGAACTTGATGAAATGCAGTGGATGGATACCCCACCAGGCAGTGCCAGCGAGCAGGCAAAAACATTACTGCAACAACTCAACGCCATTGATGACAAAGGTAAAATAAAGCCCCATGGTCGTGACATGCTAAAACTTGGCACGCACCCACGGCTGGCGCACATGATGTTATCTTCAGTAAATATAAAACAGGCCTACCACGCCTGCTTAATCGCCAGCCTGCTCACAGAGAAAGATATATTTCTAGCTAACGCAGATAAAAACGCCGACATTCACGACCGGTTGAATGTACTACAACAAACGCAACATTCCAAAAACAATCAACACGGCATCGACAGCAAGCAATGCAAACGCATTTTGCAAACCGCCGACGATTTTTTTAAGCGGCTTAAACGTTGCAGTAAAGAAACGATAAACAAAGAAACGCCAGACAATAATTTTAGCGGCGTATTACTGGCCTACGCCTACCCCGACAGAATTGCCAAAAAACGTAACGGCAACGATGCGCGTTATCTACTCAGCAACGGTAAAGGCGCTGTCATCCCGCCACATTTACAACAGCATCTTCATGAATACATCGTGGTAGCCAACCTTGATGCCAGACAAGGTGAAGCCTGCATTTATCTGGCGGCGGATATTAACGCCGAGCAATTGCAAGAATATTTTATCGACAACATCCAGAAAAAAGAAAAAGTTGAATGGAATGAAAAAACGCAACGTGTTGAGGTTAAGCAGAGTAGTAGTATCGGAAATATAATCCTGCAAGAATCCATTATCAATAGCAGCGAAACGAGAGAAGCCGTACAGCAATGTCTGATTCAGGCAATAAAAAATAGTGCCGTTGATTGCTTAAACTGGACGCCTCAGGCGAACGCACTAAAACAACGCGTACAATTTATTAATCATCATTTCAAAAACAACCCGGCGTTAAAAAAACAGTATGATGATAAGCTACCAGATTTTTCAGAAGAAGCACTGACAAACACATTGGAAGAATGGCTACAACCTCACCTCACCAGAGAGAACAGCCTGAAGCAATGTTTAAAACTGGAGTTACACAGCCTGCTTTTAAATCAGCTGAGTTGGGAGCAACAACAATTAATCAAAAAATTAGCACCCGAAAAAATCAGTGTGCCCAGCGGCTCCTCGGTAAGCATTGATTACAGCGACCCTGTCCAGCCTGTTCTCGCTGTCAGGCTACAGGAAGTTTTTGGTTTATACGACACACCCACGGTATTAAATGGTCACTGTAAACTCATGATGCATCTGTTATCACCGGCGCGGCATCCCATGCAGGTAACGCAGGATTTAAACAGCTTCTGGCAAACCACCTATCATGATGTAAAAAAAGATCTGCGCGGAAAATACAAACGTCATTACTGGCCCGATGATCCGTTTACCGCACAGGCGACCAGTAAAACCAAAAAAAATATGAACCGGTAAAGAATTAATAGGGGTTAGTTGATTTGTATAAAAAGCTGACCACAATTCTTAAGCAAAGAGCTACTCACCATGCAGTTGAATAAAATACTGTTCCAACTCAGTCATAACATGTTCAAGCTCACCTGAAGAGACCATGTTACCCGTAGCATCATTCGCATAAAAGGCGTCTGTTTTACGATCGCGGTTGATGCATACAGCCAATACTTCATCTGAACCACCGCGAAATATCTCTAATACTATATCGCCGCTGTCAGCCTTCTGCCAATGCCACCGCGTTGCTCGACCGTGGGCGATAGTATGCCCGGCAAAGCTTTCCAGTTGCTCACGGTTTTTTTTGCTAATTATATTTTCTGCTAAATTAAATATTTCTGACACATTTCACCTGCTGATTTTTACTCTAATAGCCTTCATTATTTCATATTCAAACGGCGCTTTATAGTTTAAATAACTATGGCCCCGTTTTTTATTATAAAAGACTTCGATGTATTAAAATATACTTAGCTTAGCTTCTACTGCATTACTGTAAATAGCACATCCAGAATTATTCATGTAAAGAAGTATGTGCCACACATCGATTACGGCCCTGGTCTTTGGCTGAATATAACGCCTTATCTGCGCGATCAAACATCGTTTCATGTGTATCGTCAGTAATAAAATGGCTGATACCGCATGATACAGTCACTTTTATCATTGTTTCTTCATCATTAAATCTATATGAAGAGATTTTTTTTCGTATAGCATCGGCCATTACCAGTGCTTCTTGTTCATTCGTTTCCGGTAAAAACATCACAAACTCTTCACCGCCATAACGTGCGACAAAATCAGATTCACGCTTACGTTCTTCAAATATCTGTGCAACAGCCATTAATATTTTGTCGCCAGCTTTATGCCCATAGGTATCATTAACCTTTTTAAATAAATCTATATCCCACACTGCCATACTAAGTGACGAAGAATATCGATTACAGCGTGCTATTTCCTCAATCACTCTTTTTTCATATGCCAGACGGTTTGGTATTTTGGTTAATACATCAAACATGGCTTCTTTATCTTTCTCGATCATTAACTTCTTGAGATCATTGGATTCTTGTTCAAGCTGTACAAGACGTGACTGCATATCTTCTACATTCTGTTGTGAATGTTTAAAGCGACGCTCTTCTATATCGCGGTATTCCTTAATGTGTTCAGAAACGACATTTAGCCGTTGTTCGACTTTTTCTTTCAAGTCGTGCAGGTCATCAGCGGTTTTGATTTCATTGTGTATATCTTCTACTTGCGCACTAACGACCAAATCAAAGGTATCACTCGCCTGCTCTGCTTCTATAAGGGAAGAATTTTCTGATGAAAGGAAACTATCCATTTCCTGTAATTGACTCGTAACCTGCTGAAGAAAAATTTCAAACTCCAACTTTTCTTCCTGCATTAAATTTTGCAATTTGTTTATCAATTTTGAGATATCTTCGATTAACTGCTTCCCATCCGTTGCAAATGTCTCTACGGTTAGGCGTTGTTTGATAGCGTTATATTCAGCGTGTAATGTTTCAGGTATATTTAGCCGTTCAAGTAGACTTAATAAAACTTCTTGAGATGAAGGCGTGTCGGTTTTTGTATTTTTATGATTACTGATTAATGTCAGCGACGCCTTGTTTTCATTAACAGCAGCTTTTCTGTCAGTTTCGTCTTTATCCGTTTCATTGACATTGGCATCAAAAACATTCACATCTTGTGGCTGCGGCCATTCATTAGCCAATGAAATAAGCTCGTTCATATGATTCTCTATCTGATGCATTTGAGATATTGCTAACTTATCTAATACAATTTCAACATTACGCTTTAGCTCTTTTGGCCATGGCAATGATTTAGCCATAAGTGTAATAGCTTTGATTATTGGCACATACTGGCTTGCAACATCAGGCGATGTCTCGTTTGTTTTCTTATAGCCAGTAACCTCACTTTTTGATGAAAAAAGATTACTCAAAAACCCCGTTTTTGCATCCTCTTTATTATGTCCAGGGTTTTGATTGATTGTAGCTGAAAAGAGTTTTTCAACTTCACTAACTAGATGCTCACTATCTTCGTCCGCGGCCTTACTCAGTTGTTTAATTATTTTATTTTTTTTTGGCTGAGCTGAAACAGGTAGCGCAATATTTTCCAGCATATGCGCAAGCATAGTAACTACCTTTTTATCATCGTCTATTTTGTTATCTTCAAGTCTTTTCAGGACGTTGGCGATGTCATCTAAAACGTTATCCAGGCGAATAACATTGATCTCTTTTTTGACCATGCCACGTATATCATGAAGATGACGATCAATAGTAGAATTTTGACCTTCCGCCGCAATACTCAGACGGAGAACGGCCTTTTTAAGGACGGATTCAAGCGAATCCCAACTGCTTTGTTTCTTACCGAGCTGATCAAGATTGTCGTAATATTTTTGTTTCCAGACCAGCGTATCCTGATCTGATTGTATTTCTGGCATGAAAGCTTCCTTATCTGCGAGTCCGACACGCTAATTGATATGTCTTCCTTATCGGTAGTTAAGCAGAAAACTATACTGTTCACGGAGTCAGAACACAGTTTTCTAGTGCCCAGTATCGATGGTTTGCCCATACCAGGCTTCAAACTGCTTAAATAGTGTGTGCTCTCTGCGCCCGGTTTTCGTGTTGTTAAATATTTCTCTCATACACATCTTTGCGATGGTATTTCATATATGGCTTATGTTCATTCTTCATGGCTAGTTGCATATCGTGAGTAACACCAAGCTTATTTGGTTCTTCAAGGTAGGAAGATACAATAATCTTTCCTTTATCTGAAAAAGTGATAAAGCCTAAATCAAATATTTTATCGAGATTCGGTAGTAAGAGAAGCCCATTGTATGTGTCTAGTCTTTCCTCATTATTTGAGGCTCGCCAGGGCTTTATATGGGAGGCAACAAGAAACCTTGAGTCACCATAGTTAGTAAGCGCACATTTGCCCCAATACTGAATCAACTTGTTTCGGTATATACCTTGCCCTATTCGCGCTTTGATAAAAGTACTTTTTTCTGTATTGGTAATTAAATTATCTTCGACAATAGCATTTACATCTTGCTCAAGTTCTTCAGATGACTCACATTTACGATATTCAATATACGCATTCAATGCGCAGCTATACATGTTATTACCATGTTTGTTTCTTTCAATATAAATATCGACGTTTTGTAGACCTTTTTGGATTGTTAATAACTCATGAATTGAGTGCACATTATCGAGATTGGTAGTAGAAATGCCTGAATCTTTTATCCAGTTTGAAATCACGCCTGAAACAGCACGTGAGTACTTGTCTGCCGTTCCGATAGATTTACCTATTTCAATCAACCAATTCTTAAAGCTCATAATTTCCCAGTAAACGCATATAAGCAATTGTATTAATTGAATATATTTGATATAAATTAATGTGTTATTAATTGTCTCATTAAGCTATACTTATATTTATGCACAGTAAAAAACTTACACAATCTAATCCTTTTTTAAAAGATAAATCAAAGGCCAATAAACACTTGTTGCGTAGTGTTGCAAGCTCTACTGCAATCGAAACGGGTGTGTCCATAAGCAAGATAGAAACAAAACTTAACCGCCCACATTCTGCTGTGAATCGCGTAAAACTTGCCTAAATACATCCTTCATTGGTTCTATATTATCTAAGCCAGCTTGCACGGCTGAAAAATACAACTCTTTGTTGCTGTCCATATAAGTAAAATCAAGCAATGGCTGCCCTGCCTGTAATGCCATAATCACTGCCAATAATCGTGACAACCTACCGTTACCTTCTCTGAATGGGTGGACAAGAATATATTCTATATGGATATTAGCTAAAGCATCAATAAGTTGCTTTTCCTCCATTCCCTTACAAGGTGTGTATTTAGAAAGAAACTTATCATTTAAGTCTTTCATTAATTTGGGAATGAGATGTGCTGCCGCAAACTGAAAATCAGCCTTCCCCATATTTACCGAACGATCCTGCCCAGCCCATTCGTATACATTACCAAGCCAACGACGATGCCATTCATATAGGTCATCAGAGGTTATTAATTGGTCATCTTCAATTTCATCTAAAACGGATGTTGTTAATTGTTTTAAAAGCTCTAACTCGACATCATCCATTTCATCCGGGTTAATAATACCTAACTTATTGAGCAGAACCTGATTATTTGAGTCAGGTTGAAACTCGCCTTCAGGATTACCAGTTGTGTCGTAACGATTAGTCATAAGGTGCAATAAAGTAAATCGGTTTTAGTGGTAAAAGTACACGCTTATCTTTTTCCAACTTATCGTTGTACTCAATCCATAAATCGACAAGTCTTTGTCTATCTATCAGTGTTATTTTTCTCGACTCTTGCGACCTAACTAGTGTTTCGGAGTCTTTTGTAAAACCGCCAGTGGTAACAAAGATGCCAACATCATCATTATTGATTAAAGCTAAAAATGAACGCATTTCATCAACGGGAATATTATCTTGCCTACGTTTTACTTGTACTTTTATACGTGGAGGAATGGTACCTAATTGATCATTGAATGCCATTATGTCTATGCCGCCATCTTTGCCTGGTGGCGAAACCCAAGAAACGTGGTAATCCATTGCCTCAAGTAAAGCCGCTACAAGATCTTGTAAATCATATGGATCTATATTTACAAGATAAGCACTAATTTCATTCCAGGCTTGTTCTTCAGCTTCTTCATAAGTAACTTTTGTTTGAAGTGCCACATCTTCAATTTCATCTTCAACAGATTGGCTAGCGTCTTGCGAATCTGCCCATATTCTATATAAACGATTTATTTCATTATATAAATTCAGTGGGTCTGTATATTTTTGTAAGGCATCTCTACCTGTATTCGTTAATGTCCATATACCTTTATTTTTTCTCATCCACCCTGCTTTTACTGCACCAATAGATGAGAACCTAAGAATTTTATCGAAACGACGTCCGCCAGATTCATAGTCGCCAAGCTCATATTCAGTAAAATTGACTCTGTTGATAAGTGCATTAATCGCGTCTCTAGCTTGAAGTCCATCTTCATGCTCAGACAATAACTTAAATAACTCGAGGAGAAATAATCCTTTTCTTTGTTTGTTTACACCTTTACTCACATGTCTCTCCATAAATTTAGATTGTTATGCATTATTACTTACTCCAATTCAATTTTATTAATTTGTCATATAACACATATAAATCATTACTGATTTTACGATCTGAAAAGGGTTGTTTATATTTACTGGCATGTACTCTATTTCGTATTTCTCTAACTTTATTCAGCAGTTCAGCTTCTTCTATGGTTATTGCATCATCATTATTAGCTGCATCAATTAACTCAACGAAATGATGTTTTTTATATCTATCAAATAAAATTCCCTCAAGAACAGATGATGCCATTATTGTAAATGACATCCACGAGCCTGAATCAAATGTCTTTTCAGCTTCTTCAGCAAACTGGCCAAGTCTTTCCTTTAATTTTTTATTCGTAACTTGAGGAAATAATAGAGTGTAATCACGGATCCCTGAATAATTAACCGTAAGGGTAGCACTACGAACCTCACCAGGTGATGGTGAATGCACACCATCTATAATTATTTTATCGCCTAAAATTACATGACTCTTCGGCATGTACATAAGGTCAAGATTTTCACAAGATCTTTCAATGTTAGAATTCAATACCGCATAAGCTGGTAATGTCGGGGCGCTATAAATTTCTTTAACTAAATCGAAATTCTTATCAAATTCTTCAAATGAAGGCTCAATGAAGTTAAATACTGTTGTTTTCATAATGAAATAAAATCATTTATAGTAAGTGGATGTAACATGTTTCACTCTACCAACATTGGGTATTGTGGATTAAAGGAAATGGAGGATTTATTATTTCTATAATTAATAAAAATCAATTCCCTCCTTCCCTTTTAATTAATTTAAACTCAATCGAGTTTGACCCCATTAATAACTTATTAGAAACAATTGCTCTCTGCCCCCTGTTTTACTTTCCATAATACTTGGATCAAACCTGCCCACCCACTCCTTTAAACTTCTCAACAAAATAGGCAATTCTTTGGAAAACACTTTGTTTTTTGGTTAAGTATTGCGGATTAAGCGGGCTCATTTTGGGAAGGATTGCATTTAGCTCAGTTCCGTTTTCACTGGCATACTCACGTTTTAACGATGAAGTAATGTAACGTTTAGCGGCTTCTGCATTCAGGTTTTCAGCACTAATTAATTCTTCTGCTTCACGTTGTTGTTCAGCCTGCGCAAAGGTAAAGAAAGCATCAATAACGCTGGCTTTGTCGAGAATGTTGTCCAAGTCGGTTTGGTTAATAAAATCAACCAGCAAGCTCTCCTTCGCGCGATGGCCAAGGCTGGCACGAATCACTCGGCGTACATCTTCAACCAGTGTTGCTTTATCTTTAACCTTCTTATTATTTTCAAAAATCAGTTCCAGAATATAATCCAGATTAATCTCTTGTGATTTAAGCAGGTCTACCTCAAAAACCACATCATCCCAATCGATGCTTGAGCTCTCTTTTTCCTCGGCTGATTTTTCACGGCGCAACCAATCGCGAATATCGTTATAGCTAGAACGGTAATCCTGAACCTTGCGTTCTGCAGGCACCTTAATCCCTTGCAATGCTTTCAGGTCTTCATCGCTTAAATAATGCTGGGCTTTAAATACCTCAACCGCTTCGGGGTCGCCCATGTCGACGCTTTGCAAGGATTTCAGGCTGGCAAATTCATCGTAGTTTTGCAGTACGTTCTCCACACGCAAATATTCACCAAACAATTTCGCGAAGGCCTTTTTATCTGACTCTTTTTCAATCGATTCGGGGTTGGGAAAGCGCTGCTGCAACTCCGTTACCACCTCCAGATAACCGCGCCTAGCTTCACCAGTGACTACATCGGTAAAGCCTTCCATGTATTCCTGATAACTTTTTTCCAATATTACGTTTTTGGTATTGTTATCACCAAACAGGGTAATGGCATCTACCGTGGCCAGTTCTAAATCACGGAAGGTAACAATATTGCCAAACGTCTTAGTGGCATCATAAATACGATTAGTGCGTGAATAGGCTTGTATCAGACCGTGATAACGCAGGTTTTTATCGACAAACAAGGTGTTTAGCGTGGGGGCATCAAAGCCAGTCAGAAACATGCCAACCACAATCAATAAGTCGATTTCCTGTCTTTGTACACGACCGGCAAGGTCTCGGTAATAGTTTTGAAAGCCATTGCTATCCACGCCGAAATTGGTTTTAAACAATGCGTTATAGTCAGTTATGGCCGCATTTAAAAACTCTTTGGCGCTGCTAGTCATGGCTGAGACTTCAAAGCTTTCATCCAGAATATCACCCACGGCATCCTGCTCCTCATTGGCCGCGAATGAGAAGATGGTGGCTACTTTCAGTGGCCTATCACTGCCTTCTTGCAAATGCTTAAGCGATTCGTAGTACAGCTTAGCGGCATCTACACTGCTCACGGCAAACATGGCGTTAAAGCCCTTGGCACTGGCCTGCAGACGATGGGTTTTTTGACGGAAGTTATTCAAGATATAGCGTGATATTTCACCAATACGGTCGGGGTGCAACAAGGCCTGCTTGTTTTCCGCTGCGCTGAGTTTTTTCTCATCCTGTTCGCTTTCAATGGCCTTAAACTGTGGGCGCACATCGTTGTAGTCCACCTTGAACTTCAATACCTTTTCATCGCGAATGGCATCGGTGATGACATAAGCGTGCAACTCACTGCCAAATACGCTGGCCGTGGTTTCTGCACCTAATGCATTTTCTGGAAAGATCGGCGTACCGGTAAAACCAAACTGATAAAACCGTTTAAACTTCTTCTTCAGGTTTTTCTGGGCCTCACCAAATTGGCTGCGGTGCGCCTCATCAAAAATGAACACCACCTGCTTGTTGTAAACGGGCAAGTCGCTTTCACCTTTCATCAGGTTGTTGAGCTTTTGGATGGTGGTGACAATGATTTTATTGTCATCTTTATCCAGGTTGCGCTTGAGCCCGGCGGTGCTGTCAGAGCCATTGACACTATCCGGCGAGAAGCGCTGGTACTCCTTCATGGTTTGATAATCCAGATCCTTACGATCCACCACAAAAAACACCTTATCAATAAACTCCAGCTCAGTAGTGGCCAAACGCGCCGCTTTAAAACTGGTTAAGGTCTTGCCAGAGCCAGTGGTATGCCAGATATAACCGCCACTTTCTGGCTTGCTCCAACTTTTGGATTCAAAAGAACACTTGATCTTCCATAGAATGCGCTCCGTTGCTGCAATCTGGTAAGGGCGCATCACCAGCAGGGTATCACTGACATCAAACACAGAATAACGCAGCAGAACCTTTAACAAAGTTTTAGTCTCGAAAAAGGTGGCGGTAAAGTCCTTTAAGTCTTTAATCAGGCTGTTATCGGATTTCGCCCAATTCATAGTGAAATCAAAACTGTTTTTATTGCGCTGGGTGGTATTGGGAAAATAACGGCTGTCGGTACCGTTTGAAATCACAAACAGCTGCAAATACTTATACAGCGAATGCTCACTATTAAAGCTTTCTTTGCTGTAGCGGTGAACCTGATTAAAGGCCTCACGAATCGCCACGCCGCGTTTTTTCAGCTCGACCTGCACCAAGGGCAAGCCATTGACCAACACGGTCACATCGTAGCGGTTCGCCTGGGTGCCGGTTTGTTCAAACTGCTTGATCACCTGCAATTTATTACGAGTAATATTCTTTTTATCTAACAGGTAAATATTCTGAATATGTCCGTCATCAAAGACAAAGTCATGGATATAGTTATCATGGATATTTCGGGTTTTGTCGATGATGCTATCGCTGGGTTTGTCTAAAAACTTCTCGACAAAGCGCATCCATTCGCCCTCTAAAAACTGCACATTATTTAGGGCTTGCAACTGCTTACGCACATTGGTCAGCAACTTTTCGGGCGTGTTTAAATCGGGGAGATATTCATAGCCCTGATTTTGCAAATCCTGAATGAATTCCCGCTCCAGGTCGTCTTCGGTTTGGTAGTTTTCATTGACCTGCCATTCCTTGGTGTATTTATCGAGTACGATAAAGCTATTGGATTCTGCAATGGGCTTGGTGTAATCAACCATTTTGCTCTTCCTGTTGAAAGCGATACATAGTGTTAATTTCAGTAACCAGATAGCGCAATACACGCTTGTCATCTTCAGTAAGCTCGGCCACCTCTTCACCTGCATGTTTTGAATGGCTAGAGATATTAATAACCCGTGCTTCATAAGGGTTGGGCCTACCGTCATCGGTCCTAGGAAGTAACTCACCCCATTTATCATAACCGAGGAATGTAGCCGTTTTCTCTAATATGTTGCGCAGAAAATTATAGTGGTATTTGCGTAGCTGGCCTGCCCTAATTGCATTTTCAATCTCATCCTTTAAATAAAGATGATACGAAAAAGGCGAATCGCTATTTTGTCCCTCCAAGTCATAGGTGCCGTCCTCGTATTTTTTTAACATATGTTTTTTAGCCTTGCCCAATTCATTATGTAACACATTGTAAAAAAGCGGGTTATGCGTAGTTATAACAAATTTCAAGCCTTTGCTTCCATCTTCTGAGTAATAGCTGGATTTAATTAGGCTTGCTAGATTAACGGCCAACTCAATCAAGTGGTTTTCGTCTAATGAGCTCACAGGGTCATCAATAAAAACATACTCCAATTTATTGAATTGTTCTGTATCACGTTCATCTTCTTCAGCGACATTAAGCGTTTCAATAACTTGATCTAGCAGAGTATAAAAGACACTCCAAATAAAATTGCTTTCTTCACCTTTTGATATTTTTATATTGTTTTCTTGCTCTTCGTTACCACGTTCAAAAGAGAAAGTTACTTCTGAGAAATCTTGATTGAAATGCGGCGTCAATTTCTCATCGGTGTAATGTTGAAAATTGGTAACTACGTTCTGATCTTGCCCCTGCTCTTCAAAAACCCACTTAGTAAATGAGTTGGAGTGTATCTTTAACTTTCTTTCCTCATCATTACCTAAATCGTTATCCCAATAAAACAAATCTTCGGTAAATGCACTGTAATAAAGGATGTTTTTTTGGGCCAAATCGGATTGATCTAAATTGGCGCTTTCTTCTTCATCTGTATTGCTTGGTGAAATTAAGTCTTTAAACTCCCGTGAAAGGCGTGTTTTACCCGAGCCATTAAAGGCATAGATTAATTGCACTTTTTTATTGGCGTCTTTTAGCTGCTGTGCTATTTCCGTTAGCGTCTTACTCATGTTATGCCGCTACCTCTGGTTTGGAAAAACTCAACAGCAAATCGCGGTAATATTCGTATTGCTTTTGGCGCAATTCAATTTCGCGGGGCAAACCTTCGCTGATGGAGTTGGTTAGGGTATCGAATTTATCTAAGATAGAAACGATTCGGGCTTGTTCGGCAAGCGATTTTTCAGGATCATTCGGATACGGAACGGGGATTGTTGTTTTCCTGATATTATCGTTATATAAACGCTTGATTACTCCTCCATCGGAAACATTCCAGCTTACAATTTGATATAAGTAAAACAAATATTTGTTTAACACCTGACTTTCATCATTTTCAATCCATACGATATTACTATCCTGAAAATAAGCATCTTCCCCATCAAATATTACAGATCTTCCAATCGTACCACTTGCAGAAATTAGAACCTCCCCAACTTTGGGGTAGTTATATTTTGCTTTATATTCATTAAATAATTCTCGTGTAATAAAAGCATTAGGCTCTTTTCCGAATGTTCCAATTTTGTAAAATGGAATATCGCCTGTTGCGAGGGTTTGTTTTTTTAAAATTCGCTTGCACATGCGAACCTCACCAACATCCCCCAGTGGCTTCCATTCCATTCCCCCTTCTTCATGCGTTAACAACTGGTCGCGATAGTATTTATACTGCTTTTCCCGAGCGGTAAGCTCGGCGGTAAGCTCGGTGGTAAGCTCAGTGAAGGCGTCCAAAATGCGGACGATTTCTGTTTGGATCTCAATCGATTTTTCTGGATTGTCAGGGCATGGGATGGGGATTTGGATTTTGTATAATATAGCCTGTGTTAGGCTAGGCCTTCCAGCGCCAGTATCTAGCGCCAACAGGTCAATTGTTTTAATAAAATAATAAAAATATTTAGGAATAATTTTCGTATCATCAATTTCTGTATAGTAAATTGTGTCCACATTCCAAAATGGTGACTCAACATAAAAAATATTTGTAATCGAGCCTTTTCGGGGAATTAAAACTGTCGGCTTATTATATGAATAAGTATCGACATACTCCATGATCCCACCTGAGCCATAAACTGGAATATCGCCAACATTTAAGCTTTTCCAATCTTTGCCATGTTTTATTTTCGCCGATTGCTCCAAAGGTACCCATTGCACCTCAACCCCATCAAGCAGCTTCTCCATAAAGCTCAACTCACTCATGCATCAATCTCCGCAACAATGGCATCAATATCCGCACGAAGCTGGTCGATTTTAGCAACCGTAGTTTTTAGCTCGGCATTGAGCGCAGTTATATCTATCACTTCACGGTTGTCTTTGGCCTCTACGTAGCTGCTGACCGACAGGTTGTAGTCGTTATCAGCAATGGCCTCAACACTCACCGATTTGGCAAAATGCTCAATATTCTCTTTGCTATCGAAGGCCTGCATGATCTGTTTAATGTGCTTGTCTGTGAGTACGTTGGTATTGGTGGCTTTTTTAAAGTAGTCCTCACCACTGGCATCAATAAACTGGGTGGTGGTGCCGGTTTTGTGTTTGGACAGCACCAGAATATTCACGGCAATTGTAGTGCCAAAAAACAGGTTAGGTGCTAACGAGATGACAGTTTCGACATAGTTATTATCCACCAGATACTGGCGAATTTTCTGCTCGGCACCGCCACGATAAAAAATACCGGGGAAGCAGACAATAGCCGCGCGGCCTTTGCTGGATAAATAACTCAGTGCATGTAGCACAAAAGCAAAGTCGGCTTTGGATTTAGGGGCTAACACACCGGCTGGGGCAAAGCGTTCATCGTTAATCAAGGTTGGGTCATCGCTGCCTTTCCACTTCACCGAATACGGCGGGTTGGAGACAATGGCATCAAAGGGTTTGTCATCACCAAAATGTGGGTCGGTCAGGGTATTGCCTAGCTGAACATTGAACTTGTCGTAGTTGATGTTGTGCAAAAACATGTTCATACGCGCCAGGTTGTAGGTGGTGTGATTGATCTCCTGACCAAAAAAGCCATCTTCAATAATATGGGCTTCAAAGTGCTTTTTGGCTTGTAGCAGCAGGGAGCCGGAGCCGGCAGCGGGGTCATAAATTTTATTGACGCTGGTTTGCTTGTGCATGGCCAGTTGGGCAATCAACTTTGAGACATGTTGTGGAGTGAAAAACTCGCCACCGGATTTACCGGCATTGGCGGCATAGTTTGAGATGAGAAATTCGTAGGCATCGCCGAACATCTCATTTTCATTGTCTTCAAATTGACCAATCTCCAGCCCGGCCACACCTTTGAGAACAGCGGCCAAGCGGGTGTTTTTATCTTTTACCGTGTTACCAAGGCGGTTGCTGGTGGTATCAAAATCGGCAAACAGGCCTTTAATGTCACCTTCCGATGGGTAGCCGTTGGCAGAAGCTTCGATGGCGGTAAATATGCTGGCCAGGTCAGTATTTAAACTTTCGTTGGTGTTAGCATCTGCGGCGATGTTGGCGAACAGCTGGCTGGGGGCGATGAAGTAGCCCTTGGTTTTAATGGCGTCGTCTTTGATTTCCGGGGTGATCACCTCATCGCCCAGCGATGCATAGTTGATGCTGTCATCACCGCCTTCGATGTAGCTGGCAAAGTTTTCACTGATAAAACGATAAAACAGGGTGCCGAGTACGTACTGTTTAAAATCCCATCCATCCACCGCGCCTCGTACATCATTGGCGATTTGCCAGATTTGGCGTTGCAGTGCGGCGCGTTGTTGGGTACTTGTCATTGTTAAATTCCTGTTTAAATACGTTTAAATAGCCATCAACTCATCACCAGCCTGGCATTATAACGAGCAAAGACGCTCTAATCTAATTACTTGTTGCAGACGGAGTAGTCTAGTACTTTGCGGACACTATTCTATAACCAAGACGAGCTCTTTCAAAGAATGCATAACAGTGCATTAGACAGAATGTTTAATATTCAATATTCGTTATTCTGAATATTATTAATTAATCGGGGCAGACAAAGATTATCACTACTGCTTCTCACCCACAGCAATCAACACCTCGGTGTTGAACCAAATACCATCGCTACCTATAACTTTGTCAATTTCTTCTCGATGCACTTCTTCAAACTCTTTCTGTTCATCTTCAGGCATCTGGTTCAGAAACGTACGCCAACCCGCATTCCATACAACATCCCACCACATCTGTGAATCTGTCATTTGATAGCCTAGTGGTTCGTGATGTATGGTTACATTTGTTATCCCTACTTCTTTGAACTGCTCTCTTACCAATTCTTCTGTTGATAGTCGTTTCCATGATGGCGTTGGCATTTCCCTGCCCGTTGCTTTGTAGTTTTCCATGAAAATTTCTGCCATGGGTGAGAAGGCTTCACCGGCGAAGGTGGTGATGGCGACTTTACCGCCTGGTTTTACTGTGTTGGTTATGTTTTGCAGGCCGGTTGTCATGTCTTCCAGGAAGAACAGACCGAAGCTGCTGCTGGCTATGTCGAATGTGCCGTTTTCGAATTCCAGGTTTTCGAGATCCATTTGCTTGAATTCGGTGTTATTCAGATTTTTTTGTGTGGCTTTGTCTTTTGCTTGTTGCAGCATGCCGGATGACAGGTCGATGCCGGTGACTTTTCCCTGTGTTAGTTTTTCTGCGGCGGCTAGTGCTACTACGCCTGTGCCGGTGCATACGTCGAGTAGATTATCTGTTGGGTTGAGTTGTAGGTGTTCTACCAGGCGTTTTGCGGTTTCGGGGAAGAAGGATAATGCGGGGTGGTCGTATCCAGCGGCTACGGTGTCGAAGCCTTGCTGAATCATTTTTTTGCGGTCGGTGGGTTGTTGCAACTGGCTTCTTCCTGAATTTTTTTCTTTATGTTACATCTTTTTTTGGGTTGCGGTGGAAGAAAAGCGCCCTCACCCTAACCCTCGGCTTTAGCTTCCTGCGTCGCCCTACCGACTACGTCCATGTAGTCGTCTCCCAGAGGGAGAGGGAACTTCGGTGACATTTACGAATGCTTCTCATTTGTTGCCTACACGGGTGTAGGTAAGGTGCGATAGCAGGAGCGGTAGCTTCACCTCCCTTTAATTCAATCTGACACAGGTCAAAGTTATATAAGGCAGAGAAGGAGTAAAATTAGATTTCAATTATCAGAAAGTAATATTCCTGAATAATTACGGGCGCTGTAGCCTTTAACTTTATTATAGTTTTCTATTATCGCAGCCCACACTGAGAAGAAATGTAATATCGCTGGTATTAAATAGACACTTATCAAACAAACAAAAAACCATCAGGAAAAGACAATGGCTGACAAAGAAAAAAGCACAGAAACTGAACCAAAAACAGACACAAAAACAAAAACTGAAGCAGCACCTAAACCAAAATCCAAAGCTAAGCCAAAAGCGAAAGCAAAGGACAAGAAAGAGGCTAAAGCCGCCAGCAAAACAAGCACTGCTGATGTTGAACCTTATAAGATTAAGGGCAGCAAAGCTGCGTCATCACAGGCACAAAAACCAAAACAGAATTTTTCTGCCACACTGTTATTAATAGCGATATTAGCAATTGTTGTTATTGCAACCGCCTATCAACTTAACACACAGATGAGCGAACTATCTGCACAGGCTGAGACTGAACAGGCTGATACAGAGGAAAATACCGTCAACGCTGACCCCGGCGATCTGTCAGCACAGGTAAATACCACAGATGTTACAGCCGCACCCGCAGCTGCACCTGCAGTTGAAGCGCAGGCAGAGCCTGCTAACATTGAGCAAGCCTCAGCCGTGACAGAAGCGCCTAAGCAAGATGCTTCGCCTGCTAATCAAGTCCCAGTCAAACAGGCTGCAACACAAGCCCTTACACAAGCACAGACACGCTCAGCAAAACACTCTGAAACGATTCAGCAACGTCGCCAGGAATTTGAAAAAAGAATGCAGCTGAAAAAACAGGAATATGATGCAATCGTAGAAGCGCATAAAAAAGAACGAGCAAAACTAGCAGCCGAACAAAATGATGTAATGCTGCGCATCAGACAAAAGAATGAAGAAACAAAATTGAAAGTAGATGAAATACGTAAACAGATTTACGATTTATATCAGCAGATTAACCAGATCATGTATGAATCATCTCGGGTACAACGTCAATAAACGGGGCCACCCATAAGTCGTTTCATGTCAACAGGGCGATAACTATCGAAGTGAAACCACCCTGTTTTTTTAACTTGTTTAGTCGTCGTGTCCTGCATCCGAATTTTATTGGTGTGTGCTACTTCAAAATGAAGTG
>Ga0316209_1001927_pt1 | contig 18690 bp, 17 predicted proteins | sample 6monopyrite_MG_FD_204945 | JGI IMG/M metagenome (GOLD analysis project Ga0316209, IMG submission 204945) | Microbial mat bacterial communities from mineral coupon in-situ incubated in ocean water Damariscotta River, Maine, United States -... | ecosystem: Environmental > Aquatic > Marine >...
CTGGTAACGCTGCAGAAGCTTCTAACGCTCTGCGTCACAACAACTAGGTTGTTGATCTGACAGCTCAGGCTGTCAAACGTACACCCCATCGGTTTTCCGGTGGGGTGTCTTTTTTTGTTTATACTGACAGCATGAAAACATTTCTTATCGCAACCCTAACCTGCGCGGCTCTTGCATCCCCCACCCTGACTGCTCAAGTTCAGAAAGCGCAAGGCACGCTTCACCGGACGACGGCACCGATTGCAGGCACCTACAGCATGACCACCGGTTTTGAACTGGGTGCACCAAAATATCGCTCCGGCCCAGCAACCATTTTCGATAACACCGATGGAATCGGCTATTACTTCTCCACCCTCTCCGACACGGAAGAGTGGATTGATACCGTGGCTTTTACTGCAACGGAATTGAACGGCATGGAGCAGATCAATGGTTTTGAATTTAACTATTGCACGTTGCTTCCTGGTCCAGGAACGATCTATTCCGAAGTCCGATTTTACAACGACTGCATTACTGGAGCAGGCCCGACCGGATGGGCTTTCGGTGGCACTATTCAAAATGCCGCTTGCGCTTATGGACTCGCTGGACTTCCAGGAGGCGGCGGACCATTTGGCATCTCTTGCTTCAACATCAATATCGACCTCATGTGTGGCTTCGAATGTTCCGTGCCGCAAGAGCAGACTCCGGGTGGAACGACCGACTTTATTGGCGTTGGCTGGATGTACTTCGATGGGGTCGGCGGTGGAAATGCAGGCCCCGCGCTTGGATCAACTTGGACTTCAGCCGGACCGGGCACTGCGGTCCCAGGCTACGGCACCCAAGATATCTTTGAGCTAATGGACCTAGCGGTCGTTGGTGCTGAGTGGCAAGGCTCCTTCTTTTTCGGCGGTGGCGCCAAAGCTCAAGCAAACTTCGACTTAGTTCTCTATGGCGATGGCATCCGCGATACTGATGTCGTGAATGAAGGCGTGCCAGATATTAACGATGTCCTCTGCCTCGGTTCCGACATGGAATTTCGCAGCGGCAATGCTGTCACTTGGGCGCTGGATGATTTAGGTGGTACTGCTGTCTTTCCTTCCGCAACATACGCAATGCTTGTTGGCACCAACGGATCTTCCGCGGGATATGGCAGCACTGCCGGCCCAGGCACGACCCTCTTGGTCGACCCAGGTAGCTTAGTCACCCCGCCGACCCCACTCGTCATGAGCGGCATCGTCCCCTCCGTCACCACCCCAACACTTCCAGGGCTACCACCCACTATCTGGGCTCAGGCTATGGGATTCAATGGTGGCGTCGGCCAAGGCAATGCTGCAGAAGCTTCGAACGCTCTGCGTCACAACAACTAGACTGGCGTCCTCGGAATTCTGTCCAAAGGAATACTTGTTTTTTTGGGAACACAGAAGAATTCGGTGCGTCTAGGCTAAGGAGTACACAAATTCTCATGAATAAAATTCTCTTTCTTACAACTCTTGGTGCTTCCTTATGCGCAGGCACCCTTTCCGCGCAAACTCAGATATCGAAAGGCACTTTAAAGCCAACAGTTGCGGTTCAGCATGGGACCTACAGCATGACGCAAGGCTTCCAAAGGAGCACATCGTCCTACCGTTCTGGGCCCGAAACTATTTTCGATAACACCTTGGGCGGAGGCTACTACTTCCTCCTCTTTGACGACGCAGAAGAGTGGATTGACGAAGGTGCCTTTGCGCGCCGGGGAATCCTACCGAGTGAGCAGATTAACGGCTTCGACTTTAGTTATTGCTCCACTCTTCCAGACGCTCTGGGCGATGCGATTACAACCGAGGTTCGATTTTACAACGACACGATTATCGGAAGCGGCCCAAGTTCACATCCCAATGCGGAGTGCGCCTATGGCATTGCTGGCTTGCCGGGCGACACTAGTTTGGGTGGAATTTCTTGCTGGGCGGTCGCGATTGATTTGGAAGGTGGGTTTGAATGCACCCTTCCACAAGAAGCTCTGCCAGGCGGCGGAACGACCACCTTCTTCGGAGTGGGTTGGATGTACCTAGACGGTTTCGGCGGAGGACAGACTGGCCCTTTCATCGGTGGTTCCGGTTACGGATCTCAAGATTCTATGGAGCTCTACACTGGTGGCGTCCACACTGGCACTTTCAACTTTGGTGGGATCCTTTTGGCAAACCTCCCGATGGTCATGTACGGAAATGGTGTCCTCGATACTTCGGTAGTCAATGCCGATACACCTAACACCGGCGACATCCTCGCACTCAGCTCCGACGTTGAATTCCGCACCGGTAATCAAGTCACTTGGAGTTTGCGCGATCCTGGGACTGTAGGTTTAGCCTATGCCATGGTGGTTGGAACCGCTGGCAACTCCGCGGGTTTTGGTGGCCTGGCCGGGCTTGGCACAAACCTGTTGATTGATCCAGGTGCCATCCTCTCTCCGCCCACGCCTTTGGTGATGAGCGGCACGACTCCATCCTTTACCACCGCACCGCTTCCGCCACTTCCCCCATTGGTTATGGCGCAGGCTTTTGGCTTCAGCGGCGGCATTGGAATTGGCAATGCAACCGAGGCATCGAACGCCTTGATGCATAACAACTAACTCGGTTGGCTTGCCCTCCGAGTCGCGTATCATGGCAACATGGTGCACGACTCGGATTCCGGCGACTCCTTAGTTGCTAAGCGATTACGTTTTCTAGAACGACATCGCGCAAAATTGATAGAACAGGCTGGGGTTGCAGCGACCGACCCGATGGGGACCGGCGATGAGAATCGCCACGGCATGCCAAAGTTGCCGACTGGACAACACCTCACCAAGAAGTGGCCGGTATTGGATTTAGGTGTACACCCCGAGATTCAAAAGGAGGATTGGTCTCTGGAGATTTGCGGTTTGGTGGAAAACCCAGTGTCTTTAGATTGGAAGCAGCTGCTGGCTTTGCCACGTGAAGAACAGACTTCCGATTTTCATTGCGTCACCACCTGGAGTGCCATGGATCAGAATTGGGTTGGCGTGCTTTTCACGGACTTGGTTGATTTGGTGCGCCCACTGGAAGATGCAAAGTACTTAATGTGCAGTGGCGCCGACCAAGACCCTTCTAGTGGCGAAACCTACACCACCAACCTGCCGCTGCTCGATGCCATGCAGGAAGATGTCATGTTGGTGCACACCTGGAATGATCAGCCACTGCCGCGCGAACATGGCGGTCCAGTGCGCATGATCACGCCCCGGCTCTACGCGTGGAAAGGCACCAAGTGGATTACCCGCATTGAGTTTCTTGCCGAAGACCAGCCTGGATTCTGGGAACGTCGCGGTTATTCCAACTCAGCAAATCCTTGGTTCGAGGAGCGTTACTCCTAAAACGGAAACATGCGGTTCCTCTTTCCAATCAGCTCCATTCTCGCGGTTGTGCTTGGCGCTTTCTCGTCGCAACAAGAGCCGGGTGAAGTCATTCTGGATCGTTGCATCCATCTCGGCAACGACGCCACTCCGGAATGGCCAGAAGCATCAGCCGAACCCGACGCACCCGACGCGTTTCGTTTTGAGTTTGAGGCAAAAGAAAATGCGAGTGAGTTAGCACTGTCGATTACCCAACGTCATGTCGACAACACTTGGTACTTAACTCTGAACGGCAAGCGACTTGGCGCCTTGCAAACTGGAGCCACACGCAAGGAAGTGCTTTATCCAGTGCCCGCCGGCGCTTTGGTCGATGGCACCAATCAACTCAGTGTGCACATTTCCAGTGTTGGAGATGACATCACCTTTGGTCCGGTGCGCTTATTGGAACGCCCTTACCGTGATATTTTTCAGATTGCACCGGTTACCTTTTCGGTAGTCGATACCAAGAGTGGTCAAGGGATTCCATCACGCCTGACGGTTGTCGATGAAAATGATGTCTACATGCCGATCTACTATGCATCGGCAAGCGCGACCCCCGTACGTACCGGCGTCGCTTACACCGATGTAAACGGAAAGGCCACCGTGGAGTTGGCTGCAGGCAAGTACAAGGTTTATGCCACCCGCGGCATGGAATGGGGCGTTGCGGAATTACTGTTGGATCATGAATTTACCGCTGAAGTTGCGCCAACCTTGCACATCCAAGATGAAGTTGACACGACTGGATGGTTGAGTGCCGACACCCACATCCACACCTTGACCTTTAGTGGTCACGGCGATGCCAGTCTGCAAGAACGCGTACTAACTCTTGCAGGGGAAGGCTTAGACATTGCCATTGCAACCGATCACAACCATCATGCGGATTACACCCATGCGCAAAATGCTGCGGGAGCCTCCGATTACTATCGCTCCATTGTGGGCAATGAAGTAACTACGGATCTTGGTCACCTGAATGCATTTCCGTTTACTGAAAAAGGTGAACTTCCCAACTACAAACTGCAGGAATGGGGTCCGCTGATTCAAGACATCCGCGACAAAGGCGCGCAGGTGGTGATTCTGAATCACCCGCGTTGGCCCGACCGCGACAAAGGTCCGTATGGAGTTTTCCAACTTGATCCGCGTACCGGCCTGTTCGCCAATGGCATTGAAATCCCGGCCGATGCCATGGAGGTCTTTAACAGCACCACGCCGATCACCCCATGGCCGGAAGTTATGCGCGATTGGTTTAGTTTGCTGAATGCCGGATCTCGCATGCGTGGAGTCGGCAGCTCCGATTCGCATTCCGTGTTAGACCCCGTCGGTCAAGGGCGTACTTGGTTGAGGAGCCCGACCGATGACCCGCACGCCGCAGACATCGATGACCTTTGCGACGCCTTCAAACAAGGACATTCCTCCATGGGTTTAGGCCTGTTTGGAGAAGTGGAAATTCAAGGCGTCGGGCCGGGCGAAATAGCGCAACCTACCGATGGTGAAGTCGAAATCAAGTTTCGCATCGCTGGTGCTTCTTGGGCGACGGCAGAAACAGCGGTGGTTTACATAAATGGAATCGAAGTCGCATCCATGACGTTACCGGCGCCGAGCGAAGTTGCGCATCATGACCAAACGGTAAGTTTCATCCTTCCTGCCCCCACCACCGATGCGTGGATTGTTTGCGTCGCAAGTGGCGCAAAGCCTGAAGGTGCATGGTGGTATAGCTTGTTTGATGACATCGTCCTGGCCACCAATCCAGTGTGGCTCGATGTCGACGGCGATGGCAAATACGCCTCTCCCCAAGAAACTGCACAAGCCGTGTGCAACAGTGTCGGCAGAAACCCGAATGGAAGTCCTCGCGTCACTGATTTGGCGGATATCCTAAGTAAGTGTGATCGCGCGGTAGCCGTGCAAATCTGGGTCGTCGCAAAACGCCTTTGGGGAGTCGAACATCCGTCTTCGTTATCCAGACTTGCCATACTCGCACCCCAACACCGCCAAGCCCTCGAAGCGCTTGAACCTAAATAAATGAACCTCCCCTCTTCCACAAGTGGCCAAACGGCTGCGTTCACCGCTGTCGTGCTGGTGTTGGCGCTACTCAACAGTCTGCTGAATCCATCGGCTTTGGATTTAAGCACCGACTACTTCCCTACGATTGCGAGCGAGAATAGTGAAGAAGGAGCTACCGGTCTACCGCAACATGACTTCAACGTCATCGATGCGGATTCTATTATGGAGTTTCTCCCCGAGCTCAAAGGAAGTAACTTCGCGGTGTTGATCGATGCGCGCAGCACTGCGCATTACACCCAGGGCCATATCCCCGGCTCCTACCAGATTGACCGCTACCACTTAGATGAGTTCGTGCCACCAGTGCTCGACGCCATGAAGGAAGCCGGTTACGTGATGGTTTACTGCGCCGGCGGTGAGTGCGAAGACAGCATCTTCCTTGCCACCGATTTGGTTTATCAATGGGGCGTCGACAAAGATGTGCTCTACATTTTTGAAGGCGGCATGAATGAATGGAAAGACCTCGGACTTCCCATAGCTACGGGAGTGGAACGATGAGATCGCGCCTCCCCATCATGATTCGCTTTCTTATGGGCGCGATCCTCATTACCTACGGTATTGAGAAGTTGTCCGACCCCGTGTCATTCCTGAAGTCTATTCATGAGTACGACATCCTGCCCGCACGGCCAACTTGGGTCTTAAACTTGGCGCCGAGCGGCATTCCACTGTTGGAAATCACTGCGGGCCTTTGTCTCATTACCGGTTTTCTACGCCGCGGCGCTGCCGTCATCATGAGTAGCTTTTTGGTGCTGTTCACCGCAGCCATTTTGTGGCGCACCTTTGGCATTATGGATGAGACCGGGCAAGCCTTCACGCAAGTCGAGTTTGACTGCGGATGCGGCGCAGGCGTCGTCGTCATCTGGGAAAAGATAATGTTCAACACCATCTTAGTTTTGGGTACCCTTCACGCCGGCTTTCGCGCGCCGGATTCGTGATGAACACCCCAAACTTGTTTCAGTTAGAAGCAGCCGACGGCACCGTTCTTGCAGGACGCGAGTGGCGCCCGAATGGCCCAGAAGAACACCATGTTTTATTGGTTCACGGTCTTGGCGAGCACCTTGCCCGCTATGACTACCTTGGCGAATCGCTTGCCGAATTTGGTGTGCGCACCCTGGGCGTTGATTTACGCGGCCATGGCATGTCGAAAGGTCGGCGCGGCCATGTGCGACGCTGGTCGGATTACATTTGTGATTTAGAAGCCACTGCCGCAATGATGCCCGACAAGTTCGTGTTGCTGGCGCACTCCATGGGTGGCTTGGTCGCCTTAGATTATTTGCGCAACCACTCCGACCGCGTGACCCGCACGGTTCTTTCAGGACCGCTAGTTGGCGAGGTCGTCGATAATCCTGCGTGGAAAAAATCTATGGTCAGATTCCTCAGCGCAGTGCTGCCGTGTATCCCCATCGACAATGGTATTCCTATGGTCGATCTTTGCACCGACGCTGAAGAAGTTGCCCGTTTCGAACGCGACAGCATGCGCGTAAAAACCGTAACTCCGCGCTGGTATACCGAAATGCTTGCCGCGACAGACCGCGTGTGGGAAGCCGTCCCAAACTTCACCACGCCCTTACATCTGCATGTGGCAGGCGAAGAAAAAATTATTGATCGTGAAGCTCTGGAACGCCTATACCAAGATTGGCCTGCCGCCAAACAACGTTGGGTGTGGGAAGGTGGATACCATGAAATCTTGCACGAGCCATTCCGCGAAGGCGTGGTCGCCGCCATGCTCGAAGGGATTCGCGGTTGAGTCGACGCCGCGCTACGCAAGCACTTCCTCCACGGGCTGCCAACCCATGGCAGCAAGCGAAAATTCTCGCTGAGCAAACTCCCGATTCACGCAACCGCAGCGTCGATTTCCTGCGCGCAATCTCCATTTTCATCGTAGTCATTGGACATTGGATTATGTCCAGCCCATGGTGGGAAGCCGACAGTGACCATATGGGCCACATTTTGACTTGGGCTCCGTGGACGCATTGGATGACCTGGGGCCTGCAAGTCATGCCGATTTTCTTTTTCGTCGGCGGTTACTCCAACGGAATCACCTGGGATGCGGCACAACGCGACCACCTCCCCTATGGCGCTTGGCTTTATGCTCGTTTAAGCCGGCTGCTGCGACCGGTGTTGGTGTTGATTACCTTTTGGGCGGTCATCGGCATAGTTGCAACCAAGGCGGGAGTACCAGCGATTTATCTCACCATTGGATCACAAGTCGCCTTCGTACCGACCTGGTTCTTAGCGGTTTACGCCATCATGGTGTTGCTCGCACCGGCTATGCGTATGGCATGGAAACGCTGGGGCTTAGGTTCCATCGTCCTTCCGCTTGCGCTCACAGTCGTCGCCGATCTCGCTTACTTCTGGAGTGACTGGACGGCGCTCTGTTGGTGGAACTATGTCACCTTGTGGATCATCGTGCATCAACTCGGTTTTGTTTGGCTCGACCGCCGTATTCATGGCCACTTGATTCCTTGGCTACTACTCCTCGGAGGCATGACGGCTCTTTATGCGCTCACGGAATACGGCCCGTGGCCACGCAGTTTGGTGGGAGTGCCAGGCGAACTCATTAGTAACTCCACCCCACCTCGCCTGCCTTTGCTTGCACTGGCCGCAGCGCAGTTCGGTTTTGTGTTGTTGATTGAAAAACCACTTTCAACAGCTCTGGCACGCGGCAATGTTTGGACCGCCGTGGTTCTGTTGAGCGGACTCATCATGACCGTTTTTCTTTGGCACAGCACGGTCATGATGCTGTGTTACGGCGCCGGCTTCCTGTTCGATGGCATCGGCCTGCACACTTTGCCGGGCGCCGACGGTTGGTGGCTACAGCACTGGCTATGGATTGGCGTCTTCCTGGTGGTGCTGAGTGGATTCGTTGCTGTATTCTCGCGCTTCGAACGCGCCAGCAAGGCTTCTGGCACCCCTCCTGGGGCCATACGTCAAGTGGTGGGCACTCTTGTGTTTGCGTTCGGCTTGACGCTCCTCGCCCTCGACGGCATCGATGCGGACAATGTGCTGGGCATCCGCTACGGAGTGGTCACTTGGACCTTTGCAGGTGCCTTCCTCCTGGGCTTAGGGCCCAGGAGGAAAACAAGTTCCTGACTGACTTACTTGTCGTCTTCAGTCACGCCGATGCCGCTGCGATCCGGGTAGGCCGGGCGCTTTGGCTTCACGTAAGGATTGTTCTTGAGCTCATTCATCATGTGCTCAATCGCAACCGCCAACTGCGGATCGCCGCCGTCTTGCATCTTCGACGGATCATCCATGACCTCAATGTCCGGATCCACACCATGTCCTTCAATGCCCCAAGTACCATCGGTATCGTAGTAGGCAAAAGTAGGAATGGTGATGGCACCCCCATCGATGAGTTGCGGGTTTCCTGAAATACCAACCAGGCCACCCCAAGTGCGGCGTCCGATGAGTTTTCCAATGCCTGCGCGACGGAAGTAAGCCGGGAAGGCATCGCCACCGGAGCCTGCATCTTCATTAATCAACATGCACTTCGGCCCCTGATGCGAATCTGGTGGCCAGTGAATATCTTGCTTCCCGCGCGTCGCCCAGTAGTTGGTCGCCGGACGGTTTAGCAGCTCAATGAAGCGAGTTGGGATTTGGCCGCCGCCATTCCAACGCTCGTCAATGATGAGGCCATCCTTCAGGATCTGACCGTAGAACTGACGGAACAAATCGTTCTGCCCATTCTGGCCAGTATCCGGAACGTATATGTAACCCAAACGGCCACCACTTTCCTCTTCGACGCGTTTGCGGTTGCCTTCAATCCAGGCGCGATAACGCAAGTTGCGTTCACTGTTGATGGTCTTCACCAAAACATCGCGCGCATTTTCATCTTGAGTCGGCTCTGCATTCACGGTGAGCATGACTTCTTGATTGCCTAGCCCAAGGAAGGCTGCCCATGGATCCACCGAGGTATCCAGAGCAACTCCATTGACTGCAAGCAAGTAATCGCCGGCTTGTACATCAACGCCGGCTACTGCGAGAGGGCTGATGGCATCGGTATCCCAATCAGCGCCGCGCAGAATGTTGGTGATGCGGTAAGCACCATTCTCCAGCGCAAAGTCCACACCCAGCATGCCTACGTTGACGTTTGGACCGCGTGCGGAGCCATCGCCATTGCCAGCTAAGTAAGCATGTCCGACGTTAGCCTCTGCAATCATTTCACCAATCACAAAAGTGACGTCTTCACGACTCGCGCAGAAGGGAATCATGGCAGCGTAGTGATCGTGCACGCCCTGCCAATCCACACCATGCATGTTTGGATCGTAGAAGTAATCGCGGAACAAGCGCCACGCATCGGTGAACAATTGCGGCCATTCTTCGGAAGGACTCACTAGGACTTGCATGCCCTTAGTGGAAATACTCTTGGCGGTGCTTCCTGCCGACGCATCTTGAATCTTCGCGCCACCACCACGACCGACCAGCATTTTTTTGCCGTCGGCACTAATGGTAAATCCGAATCCAGAACCGACTTCTTTTTCAGCCTTCTTGTCATCTTTCAAGTCAAACAACTTGATGCCACTGTTGTCGCCAAAACGGGCGTAAATCAACTGGTTCTTATGGTTGACTTGCAGATTGCCGAAGTTGCCGCTTGGTACAGGAAGCGCAAAAGCGCGTGCCTCAAAGCCTTCGAAATCAATCAGAACTTCTTCTGCTGCTTCGTCGTCGCCTTGGTCATCTTGGCCTTCGCCTCCACTTCCGCCACTACCCGAAGCGCGGGTACCTTCAAAAGTGAATTCGATTCCTTCGGCAGCAATGGTGCCACCGCCAGAGATGGAGTCACCAGATATCGTGGCATCGATGCTGACCGCTTGACCTTCATCGGTGGTCAGATCCAAGTGCAAGGCACCTGTATCAAAGTCGTAGCTACCTCCAGTGATTTCTGCAGATCCAGTGGGGATTTGCACGCTACCGCTGACCGAACCATCTTTCGAAACTTCTATCTGAATGGTGAGCGGAAGCCCCTCCGATGAGATGTCTGGAGCCAAAAGAGTGCTCTCCCAAGTTCCAGATACGCCATCACCGGCGGAATCTTGGTCATTGGCATCGGCACTGTCGGCCGCGTCAGAACCTTCACCCTTTTCAGCGTCGGAATCGGCTCCGTCCTCCGCTTCATCGTCACCCCAAGTCACTTCATCACTCTCGGGTTCCCACAGGCGCTCGGCATCGGCCTGCAAAGGCACCGCGAGCAACACTTGGCTGTTCTCGTAGATGAACGAAGAATCGACATCGGAGTAGGATGGCGCAAAACGGCGGGTACTGCTGTAAAACAAGTACTTGCCTTTGCGGTCGAAGCTTGGACTAGCATCTTGAAAGAATCCGCTGGTGACTTGGCGCTTGATACCTTCGGTCAGATCGTAAATCCAAATGGAGGTTTGAGCGGAATCCGAATCTGCGCGGGAGTAGGTCAACCAACGCGAATCATGCGAAAAGGAAACGCCGCTGATCGAGCCAATCCAAAAACCGAATGGACTCTCATCCACCACCTTCGTTTCAGTAGTCTCCAAATTATGGTGATACAAGGTGCCACCACAATCGGCATAGACCAAACTCTTGGAGTCTGGCGCCCAGGTCATGCCTAACTTGAAAACACCGCCATCACTGGTCAGCACTTTGGTTTCGCCTTTACCATCGGATTGGGTGACATGCAGTTCGTATTCACCGCTTACATCGGAGAAGTAAGAGATCCACTGGCCGTCGGGGCTCCATGCTGGCGAGCGTTCGGCAACTCCAGCGGTACGGGTTAAGTTGCGTGGAGAGCCGTTTTCAGCAGCCAAAGTCCAGATATCGCCACGTGCTTGAGCGACCACTCGCTTGGCAGATGGGGAGACATCCATGCCTTGCAGGAACTTGGAGGCGTCGACCATGTGTGGACGCAGGTTGATGCGCTCGCCTGGGACAAAAACCTCAACCGACTTGGCTTTCTTCTTCGCCATGTCGTAAAGCATTAAGTCATGCCCTAGCTGGAAAACGATTTCACCACGACCGGATGGACCTGGGCCCATCGAAGGCCATTTGATGTCATCGTCCGCGTAATGCGTAATCTGCAAATGCTTACGCCGTTCCGGATCATACTTCCACAGGTTCATGCGCTGGTTACTGCCAGCATCGGATAGGTAGTAAAGGTTTCCGTGCGACCACATAGGTTGGGTGTCGGTACCTTCCCAGTCGGTGATTTTTTCAGCCGCCAAGGTTTCCAGATTGAACAACCAGATGTCGGTAGCCAAGCCGCCGCGATAACGCTTCCAGGTACGACCATCGCGGGTGCGCGGTGTGTAAGCCAACCATTTACCGTCGGCACTCACGCTTCCGACAGTTCCATAAGGCACCGGCAGAGTTTGCGGCATACCACCCGAGGTTGGCACGGTAAAGATCTGCGCTTGACGTGCCAATCCTGCTAAACCATTGGCGTAAAACAGGAGGGTGCCATCGTTCTGCCACTCGAGAAGATTTTCGTTGCTCGGGTGGTGGGTTACGCGCTCGGCATAACCTCCATGGATGGACAAGGTGTAAAGGTCAGTGTCGCCGTCGTAGTTGCCGACGAAGGCTACCGACTGCCCATCGGGGCTGAACTTGGCGGAACGTTCAGCGCCATCGGGGCCAGCCAACGGAGACGCCATGCCTCCTTCGCGAGGTACCAGCCAAAGATCATTGGCGTATGTGAAGACGATTTGGGAGCTGCTGACGTCCGGAAAGCGCAACATTCCTGCAGGAACGGGCTCTGTCGGACTTTGTGCAACTACCGGGAGTGCAAGAAGAACAATGGGGATCATGATTTTGGGAGGACTTTGGGGATTGCAGCCTAACGTGCTTTTCTCACTAACGTTGGAGCATTCTTAGCCTAGAAAATAGTTGCCCGAAAGAAATCACTGTCCTAACGTGAATCGACCTCCAAACGGGCAACCTCCCATACCTCCTGCCCTTTTTATCATGGAATCGAATGCCTACCTTTTGGGTACTGCAATCCCCGAATTGCAGCGTCTGGAACTCCAGAATAACCTCTGGTCCACCAAAACCCACGCCCTGTGGGAAACGGCAGGCTTTTCACCTGGTCACAAAGTTCTGGAACTTGGGTGTGGTCCTGGCTTTTCCACGCTCGCATTGGCGCAGTTAGTAGGAAAGACTGGCAAGGTTTTGGGGTGGGACCGTTCGCAGGCCTTCCTCGATCACCTGGCTCAGCGCGCCGCGGAGCGAAACCTACCCTGGGTAGACACTTTTCAGGGCGATGTCCTCCCTGACCAAAATTCAGATTTAGACGGGAGCTTCGATGGCGTATTTTCACGCTGGTTACTGTGCTGGATGAAGCGTCCGATGGATGCCATTGAAACCGCACATAAGGCTCTTCGAAGCGGCGGCAAATTAGTCTTGCTCGATTACTTCCACTACCGCTCTTTAGATTTGCTGCCCCACAGCGAGGCCTTTCGGCGCGGCATTCAAGCCGTGGAAGATGCCTGGTACGCGGCCGACGGCTTCCCCGATGTCGGCACCTTGCTTCCTGAGTTGGTGCGAGAAGCCGGATTTGTTGTGGAGCACGCTCGCCTCGTCACACGCTTTGCAACGCCAAAGGATCCACTCTGGCAATGGCCGATGTCCTTCTTCCCCAACTTCATGCGCCAGTTAGCGGAAGACGGATATCTAGCAAAGCATGAGGCGGAAGATTTCCTCGCAGCCTTTGTGGCGCGCGAAAAGCATCCGCATGGCATGTTCCTGGCACCACCGATGCTGGAACTGGTCGCCGTGAAGCGCTAGGCCTCTCTACTTACGCCAGTACTTCACCCACTCGGCTTCGAAACCGGCAAGGTCGACACCGTAAACGCGACGAATCACTGCTTCCGCGGCTTCGACATCTCCACGGCGAATCACGCCGATGGCATCCATGAACTGGGGAAACTTCTTCTTCCCGAACTTACTATTGCGCGCAAAATCAATAATGCTTGCGGCCTGCGCATAGTGGTTGCCCGATTTCTTTTCGCCGGTTGCTGATTTGGTGTCATCTTGGAGCAAACTCGGGATGACAAAGAATTCCCGAAATGGGGTGAATCCACCGTTTCGAGCAGCATTACGAGCAAATCCCTTGCGCTCGTTCTTGCTTGTCGACATAAGCTGCGCAACCCCTTCTTGAAACCAAGAGCCGCCGCCTCCGAGGCGAAGTCGGTTGGAGAAGATTTGATGCGTGGCTTCATGAATATGCACGGGGTCGACAGGGGAATCGTAATAGGTTGCGTAATAATCCCGCCAGGCATGCCCCTTGGAATTCCGCGCGCGCTCCTTGCTAATGCCAGCAATCTTCGCGTAATAGTCAATGTATTCTTCCCGTGTGCGAAACAGGAACACCGGCATGAGTTTGCGCCCTTTCACTTCTGGGAATGGGTAGGTCTCTTGGATTTCGCTGTAGCACTCCTCCATCTTTTTAGCGAAAAGTTTGCCACTCGAAGAGTCCGTGAAAATAATGTAATGCTTGGTGCGCACAATTTTCAGCTCGCCCGCCAACTCAAGAGGGCGATCCCGCTCCCAACGCGCCAAGGCTTCTTCTTCACCCCATTCCACATCTTCCGCTTCACCGTAGAAGGCGATGCCAGTTTTCAGAAACTTCTCAATCGCTTTGCGCGTTTTCTTATCAGGAGCTGGGGTGCAGTTCAGGCGAAAGGTGTAACCGCGGGCTGGGGTTAATCCTGACAAAACAAACTGCGTGGAAATGCGCTCGGTGCCATCGAACTCACCCCAGCTCGAGATGACGCCGTAGGGCATGGTGCCAAAAGGACCTTCGACGGGATATTCCTCCTCGAACTTAAAGGACTTTTGATCCATCTCCTGACGTCGATTGAAAGCGACGTTGGCGGAGACATCGAAGGGGTCGTGGATGCCCCACTTTTGCCGCGGGATAATCCATAAACCCAGGTCTAACTGAAAGTCCCCCAGTGTGGTTTTCCAGTTGTGAGGGTTTTGCTCCGTGCGGCCGGCTGCATCCTTGGTCACCAGGATGGTTTTGGGAATAGTGACACGCAAAGAATGCTGGTCAAACTCCCAAGGACCCACCGCCTGGGGTGCTTGAGCCAATAGGAAGATAGGTGAAGCCAAGAAAATGGAAAGCATCGGCCTATCTTAACGAATGCCGCCGATTCTGGATTGGGAGGGGCACTCGGTATCAAGCCCCATGAGTGCTCTCAAGCTTAGTTTCAGCTGCCCCCTTAGTTTTCCCGATAGAGCTCCATGGCGTCGCCCCAATCCTTGCCCGAAGTTATTCTCATTCACGGAATGTGGGGATGCGGAGCAACGCTTGAAGCTATTGCAGAGGCCTTAAAGGCAGAGGGCTATCCGGTTCACCTGCCGACCCTTCCTTTTCATAAGGCCCATTTAAGCAATGAGGAACGCAAGCAGTTGGGGGCTTGCGGGATCGCTGAATATCGCATTTGGCTGCAGCAATACATCGAGGGGATGAACTTAGAGCGCCCCCCAATTTTGGTAGGGCATTCTATGGGTGGGCTGCTTGCTCAACATTTAGCCGCGACGATCCCCTGCGAAAGACTCATCTTGCTTGCCCCCGCCAACCCGGCTGGAATCAACTGCATTACACCTTGGGGGATTCTGACATCGCTCAATGTGCTTCTCCATATTGTCACGCGCAATCCAGTGCATCGACCTTGGAATTGGCTTCAAAGCTATTGTTTGCTGAATGATATTCCGAAGGTTCAAAGGGGTGCCATCCATCCGAGCTTCCTTCAGGAGTCGACCAAGAGTTATGTAGAAATAGTGTTTTGGTTTTTGAAAAGGAACCGTCCCAGCGCGGTGGACTCCACAGCAGTCAAATGCCCAGTTCTATTAATCGCTGGTAAAAAAGATCGCCTGATTAGGCCGGGAGTGATGCGCAAGATTGCAAAACGCTACCCGCAATGCACCGCCAAGTTCCTGCCCGACCATGGGCATATGATGGTCCTTGCGCAACGCAGCCAGGAAGTTAGTACCTGCATGCTGGACTGGATAAAAAGCTCAGCTGAGTAGAGCGAAGAACTCGTCGGGTGCTGGAGCTATGAGGTCGACTCGGTCGGCATGCAGGGGATGGTCAAAAGAAAGCTTCCACGCGTGCAGCCCAAGGCGTCGGTCGCGCTGGCCATAGCGCACATCGCCTACGACGGCGTGGCCAGCCCATGCAAAATGCGCACGGATCTGGTGTTGACGCCCGGTTTCAATTTGCACATGCAATAAGGACCTTGCCTTCACGTATCTCTCAGTAGTGAAATGTGTGATCGCCGGTTTGGCCTCTGGATGCGCACTAATGTGTGTGCGGAAACCTTTAGCATCCATGCGCAGGGCTTGATCGATGGTGCCCTCGGCCGGGTCAGGGCGGCCTTCCACGATGGCGAGGTAAGTCTTCTCCGCACTGGACCATGCCGCCGAGACTTGCTCCTTCACTTCACGCGAAGTGGCAAAAAGCAAAACCCCCGAGGTCTCACGATCCAACCGATGCACCGGATAAAGCTCCGCGCCCCCTTGCGACAAGGTGAGTTGTTCGCGCAACTGATGCAAGGCATGGCGCTTGGCCTCCTTGGCCGATGCCACCGAAAGCAAGCCAACTGGTTTATGGATGGCTACAAGGGCTTTATCTTGAAACAAGATGTCCATCTGTCCTGGCCGACGGCGCATACCATGACCGCGCGCCAGGATTTCCACGACATCGTCCTCCTGCAACACATGCTTCGGTTGAGCAACCGCGCTTCCGTTCACCAACACGCACCCGGTTTGCAGGCGTTGCTTGATTTTGTTGCGCGACCAACCTTCGAGCTCCTCGGCCAAAAATGCCAATAAGGGCGCCCCTTCTTTCACTACGATTCGATTCGACATCTAATTCTTCAACTCTTGTTCTGGAACAGGTGGTTCCGACACTGGCTCTGCCGGCTGCAATTCTTTGCGGATCGCCTGCTCTAACTCAAAAGGACTGAAGCCACGTGGACCGCGGCGACCGGCGTATGCGATTTTCCCGTCCTTGCCAACTAAGTAAATTCGGTCTGGCTGCGCTTGGTAATTCCTGTTGGTGGCGTTATCCATGCCATCGACCACTGCCGGCAATCGTTTAAGAGCAAGACTAGCCATGCAGGTTCCTGCTACGGAATAACGCTCTTCAAAGGTGATGGGTTCCTCCACCAGAGGCGCATTACGCATGGTGTTTGGCGATGCGCCGTCAAGCGCATGGGCTTCGGAAATGTAGACCACCAAGAACTGGACTTCCTCTCCGTAAAGATCAAACAACCTATTCAGCCGACCGGCAGAACTGCGGAACGGCGGTCAGGTGTAAGATCCAAAAATGAGAGCCACTGGCTTTTTCCCAGCGAAAGAGGAGAGGCGCATCGTTTCAGGCTTCTTGGTCGCCGCCGTTTGCAACTCTTGCTGTTTCGATTTCGCGCGCTCCGAGGACTTGGCTTCCTTGGCCTTTGTCTCCTCATGCATTAAAACCCGCAGCTCAAAATCCGGCGCCACCGTGCCTACTTTCGGCGGCTGCACCGTGCGGCTGCGCATGTTCTTTTTACGCTTGTTCGCGCGACGGCCAGGCCCCCAACTCGGTGCTTCCATATCGACTTGAGTCAGGAAACCATCGCCGTCAGCATCTAAGTTGGCAAAAGCATCTTCCCCACGGCCATGCTCCTTAGGCGAAATCTTGAAATCACCATTGCTGTCGTACTTTTGTTGTAAGAGCTCCCAAACCGTAGGCGCCTGGGTCGCAGCGGGTGCATCCTGCTGCAAGGCCAGAATAAGCGAAAGGGTGATGGCGTGGAGCATCGTCTTCGAACCCCACTTTATCGTTTCGGGTTTGGCGGAGCTACTTGATTATTCTTCGGGTGTGCCGCTTGAAGATTCCAACACGCTAAGCAAGGTTTCTCGTCTAAATGGCCGATAGGGCAAGGATGCTCCGGTTTCCGCAGCATCGAGCCCAGTATGAGCCCTCACCAGCAAACCATAGCAACCTCCACGATTGTGCGTACCTTGTGTATTGCAGAAGCAGCGGTGTTATTTGCGAGTGTCGCTGGACAGATTTCCAGATTCTTTTTGGGCCACCCCAGCTTGAAGGGCGTGGTTCCTCTTGTGTATGTGGATTATGAACGCAACATTCCCGCGTTCTTTTCGATGTGCCTATTAGCTCTTGCATCGCTCATTTTGCTGGTCATTACGGTGCAGCAGAAAAAGCATGGACGGCCGCACGTTTGGAAATGGGCCACGCTCAGCTTCGGAATGCTATTCATGTCTTATGACGAAGGATTCCAGGTGCATGAGAACTTCACCATGCCAGTTCGAGAGCTAATAGGTGGCGATGTCTTCGGCATCTTTTACTTCGCCTGGGTAATCCCTGGATTAATGGTGGTCGCCGCGCTTGGACTTTTCTTCCTGCGTTTCCTCATTTGGCTGCCTTCCATTACCAGAAACCGATTCCTCGTCGCAGGCAGCTTGTTTGTCGGCGGATCCTGCTTTGTGGATATTGCAGGTGGCTACTATGCAGCAAACTGGGGCACGAGCAATTGGAACTACAGCTTGCTCGCAACTTTAGAAGAGGGCATGGAGATGGCTGGCATAATCACCTTCATCTGGGCTTGTCTTCACTATGCTCGAGATAGTTTTGACGAGATTCGTTTTCGCTTTTAGCGTTCGCATGATGCAAAAGAAAACGACCTAGCCATCAAGCTAGGTCGTTTGTAATTTAAAGAGACTGAACAGCGGAGCTATTAAATCACCTGCTGTCGGGTTAGCTCTGCTCCTTCTTCTTACGACGACGGGAGATTCCGCCGGCTGCTGCTGCCCCACCGAAAAGGGCAATCATGGTAATCGGCTCGGGAGAGTTCATAGGGACGCTACCGCCGCCGTGACCGCCGGTTCCTCCACCGCTGCCGCTGCCGCCGTGACCGTGTCCGCCGCTGCCGCCGCCATGTCCGCCGCTGCCGCTTCCTCCACCGTGGCCTCCACTACCGCCGCCGCTGCCACTGCCGCTACCACCACTGCGGCCGCCATACTTGCCAGATCCACCACCACCATGCTCACGATCGCTCTGGTGTTGCTGGGCATCCCGTTCGCTCCTCGATAAGGAATCTGCTCCATCCACGCTGGAGGAGGTGTTGGCGGAAGCGCTGCTGCCCATCAGGCAGAGCAGAAAAATGGAGGTAATTAGGTATTTCATGGGGATGACTTGGTTTCAGGCCGAATCTGCGCTCGACCCAGAAGACTAGCCCATAAATACGCTTGTTTTTAGGAAAATGCTTTATTTATCTCATATCAAAAAAAGCGCCTCCCCCCCCCCG
>Ga0316209_1001929_pt1 | contig 18671 bp, 14 predicted proteins | sample 6monopyrite_MG_FD_204945 | JGI IMG/M metagenome (GOLD analysis project Ga0316209, IMG submission 204945) | Microbial mat bacterial communities from mineral coupon in-situ incubated in ocean water Damariscotta River, Maine, United States -... | ecosystem: Environmental > Aquatic > Marine >...
ATGAAAGGTTTTAATTTATTGAAGGGAGCTGCCGTCGGTTTGGCGTGTTTGGGTATGGTTTTACCACAAACGTCAATGGCAGCAGGCCCGCAGACAGCTCAAGTAGCTGCACGAGTACAAATTGCAGATGTTTTACTAACCAACGGCACCCTCACGGGGAAAGTTGTTGACGCACAAGGGCAAATCCTTGGTGGTAGCGTCATTAAAGTAAGCCTCGGCAATAAAGAAGTCGCCAGCGCTGTTGCAGCAAAAAATGGCGAGTTTGAAGTCAAGAACCTCACCACCGGGGTTTATCAGGTTTCTACAGGACAGACACAAGCTGCTGTGCGACTATGGGAAGGGCAAGCTGCACCTCCTTCAGCGAAGAAAAACGTTTTACTGGTCAACGGACCTGTCACTCGTGCTCAGTTGCTTGGTGGTCGCCGCCTTCGTAGCTTAGTTAGTGGCTTAAGCTCAACACAGCTCCTCGTTGGAGGTGCCTTAATTGCTGGTGGTACTACTGCAATTGTGATTGCTGCACAAGACGATGACAATCCACCAGCCAGTCCCTAGTAGAAGCATTAAAATAATTTGATGCTTGTCCTTCAGGAAATCATCTAAAATAGAAAAGCCCATTCTCTTTTGAGAGTGGGCTTTTTTTATGTTTAATACCCAAAAATGAATCAGCAAAAGAAGAACCAGGCATCATAATTGCGTGTAATATACCCTGTTATGGTAGAAGAGTAAAAAACCAGGTTATCAAGAGGATTGTCAGGGGAATCAGAAGTCGTATTGTTGAAATCTGTACTTTACGTGTAATATCTACAAAGTTCCGAGTGCAAACAGCCAATTTATTGTACTTTTTATGACGTTAAAAAACGTCTCGATCTTGTGAATCACATCCTTTGTATCTCTCGTATTGGGCAAAGTCTCATAGGATTCATTCTGAAAGTTGCGCAAGGCACATAGAAATTGACAGTTAGCAAGAAATGGTAATAATCGTTCAGGTCTGGGGTCGATAAACGAAATGTAGCGTTACCGAAAAATACCATCTGGTAACGATCAGGGATGGATCAAAGTCGATATCAAAGCAGCGGAGGCAAATCGTGTTGAGTGCTTTTCAATTAAATCGAAATTATAAAAAACAACTTCTGCCAGGCGGAAGGCTGCTTATTCCTGCCATGTTGGTTGCATTCTGCATTAGTGCAAGCGAAGCCCAGGCACAAAAAAAAGAGATCCCATCCAACCATCCTTACGTCCCCGTGCTGAAGTTGGCGTATGCGGGGTTGGAGGCAGTGAAAGAAGTCAAGGACTACCAGGCGGTTTTAACCAAGCGAGAGTACCTTGGCAAACGTCTTGTCACGCAGCAGGTTGAAATAAAAATCAGGCACCAGCCATTCAGCGTTTATCTGAAATTTCGCGAGCCATTTGCTGGTCGTGAAGTCCTTTTCGTGGAAGGAAAAAATAATAACAGCCTGTTGGCTCACGAAGGTTCCGGACTCTCTTCTCTGATTGGCACTGTGACGCTGCCTGTCAATTCCCGTGATGCCATGAAGGGAAACAAGTATCCAATTACCATGATCGGCATCGAAAACATGGTGGAAACATTAATTAAACAATGGGAATCTGAAACGCAATATGGCGAATGCGAAGTCAAATACTATCCGAATGCCAAGCTAGGCAATGTCACATGCAGAGTCGTCGAAACTTCTCATCCGACTCCACGAAAACAATTTCGCTTCAAAAGAACCCGACTGTATCTGGAGAAGGAAACAAACCTGCCGATTCGCTGCGAGTGCTACGGCTTCCCCGCTCGCCCTGGTGGTCAGTCGCCACTTCTTGAAGAGTACACTTACACCAATCTCCGCACCAATACCGGCCTGACAGACTACGATTTTGATCGACGAAATCCGAATTATCACTTTTAATTCTGTCAACTGCAGGATGGATTACGATTTGCGTCATTGACGGCATCTTGTATCTCGATAGATTGAAATCAATCATGCGGATGCTTTTGATTGGAAATGCGGAGAGTCCCTATTGCTGCGAAATTAAACAAGCTGCAATACAACAACAGATCGAATGTGACATCGTTCCTTTTGATCAACTCGCTTCGCATCTTACAGGTACTTCAGAAACAATTTCTGCCCAGCAACCAGAACCGCTTCATTCGCTCAATGAATATGATGTTTGCCTGGTTCGCAACATGCCGGGCGGTTCGTTGGAACAGGTTATCTTTCGAATGGACTTGCTTTGGTCGCTGGAGGCATCTGGGGTTTGTGTGATCAATCCCCCCAAAGCGATTGAGTGTGCAGTTGATAAATATTTAACATTAGCACGATGCCAGCGAGCCGGGTTAGCTGTTCCGGAAACGTTTTGCTCTGAATCGGCTGAGCAGGCGTTGATGATTTTCGAGAAAATGAATCGGGATGTCGTTCTCAAGCCGCTTTTTGGGGCAGAAGGACGTGGCGTGATCAGACTGACCGAATCGGAAACTGCTCGCAGAGTTTTCAAAGCCTGGGAACAAATTGGCGCTGTTTTGTATTTGCAGAAATATCTCAGCAGTGGTCAGGCAAACCAGAGCGATTTGAGAATTCTTATGCTCGACGGGAAACCGCTCGGGGCAATCAGGCGAACTTCCACAATTGATTTTCGCACTAACTGCTCACTGGATGGTTCAGCCAGTTTGCACTTTTCTACTGATGAAGAAATCGAATTGGCTCAACAAGCCTGCCTGGCAACGGGAACCATTTTCGCGGGAGTCGATTTGATTTACGATGAAAAGAAACAACTCTATCTTCTCGAAGTCAACGCCTGCCCCGGCTGGAACGCTTTGCGAAAAGCAACTGGGATTGATGTCCCCGGAAAATTAACTCAATGGATCAAAGCGAGATAAGAAACAGACATGACAAAAGTAGGCCAGGCTTTCAGTCAAAGAGTTTTATTTTGATCTCCTCCCTAACCCGGATAAACCGGAACCAAAAAAGTAGGTTAGGCTTTCCTGCCTGACAAATGTGGCCTCCATGAGATTTACTCTCTGATTGACCAGTGAACGCTGTTTTATTAATTGAAAGATCAATGAAATTTGTGTCAGGCTGGAAAGCCTAACCTACGATTCATCAAAGATAGCCTGCCACTTTTGCGCAACATTTCATTGATAAAACACTAACGCTTATCCTGTTGCTCCGGGAAGTCTTTTTTGTATCTGGTTAAAAGAGCGTCCAGGTCGTTTTCGACAAGATAAAGTTTACCTCGGATGTTTTTCGTTTCGCCCGGTTTTAATCCACCGATGCGAAAATCGCTGTGGACGCAGCGGATGACTCCCTGAAACAATTCCTGATACGGTTCCCAGACTGAGGCAAGGATCAGTTTATCATCTGCACTGAAACAGCCGATGATTCCGTTTGATGGTGTTTGCGGATTAAGAGGACGAGGATTAACATCATCACGTGGTACTCCCGGAGCAGCCCAGACCTGACCGGGTATGTAACGGGCTTTCGTTTCCCAAACCGGTGTGGGCATCAGTTGTAGTTTCCCATCGATAAAGACAAAACTTTTTTTGATGTAAGCGTATTTGTCGTTCGGTTCGGTATGCCCGGTGAAAACGCCAACGCGAATGCAGGGCTGTGCCCAATGGGCGCGTGATGCCTGTTTGGTCGGATTGGTTGCAGTCACCTTGAAATCGATTTCATCATTTCGAGCCGTGATCGTGTGCAGAACTTGTACGCCATCGTCAAGGGTGCATTTCAGTTTGACCTGCGTATGGTCATCGTTTGTGCAAATAAACTCGGTTTTATGTTTGATGACGGTTTTCCCCCAGTCGCGGGTCGTTGAACCGTCTCTGCAATATGCTTCCAGATACCAGACATCCAACTCGCCGCCCGGCAGATAATCGCCTTTAATTTTGAGCAGGTTTTTCGACCACGAAAGAGTCAAACGTGGCTTGCCAGCAGGAGCATCGGCTGCAAAAATCGGGCCAGGCGAAAGAAGCAAAGTTAAACAAAGGGGCAGGAGAAATAAATTTCGTAGTCGCATCATCATGGTCCTTTTCATGTTGGTGAGCCGGGTCGGTCATGACTCCGGTGAATGATCAACGCATCAAAGTGACGCGATCTATTCTATCAATCATCCGTTTGGGAATCGAGGACTTGCTGATAAACAGTTCGGATTTTTCGAGACATCGTATGGTGCCTGAAAGTGTCGGTGAATTTCTCCTGGCCGGTTTTCCCGAATCGTTCGCGCAGTTTTTGATCGTTGATCAGTCTGGTCATCGATTCGGTAAGGCCTTTCAAGTCGCTTCGGGGAACGAGGAATCCGGTTTCGTTGTTAATGACCACTTCTTTCGCCCCATCGATATCAAAACTGATCACAGGTTTGGCTGCAATGAGCGCTTGCGGAAGAACACGAGCCAGGCCTTCCCACTGAGAGGTATGAACCAGGATATCAAGAGTCTGCATCAATTCGGGGATTTCTGTGGGCGGAACCAGACCGGTGAAAATAAAATGCTCTTTGAGTCCCATCTTTTCGATTTCGGTCTTGTACTGCTCTCTTAAAATTCCATCACCGATAAACAGAAACCGTGCCTGCGGGCATTGGCGGACGACTTCCGCTGCAACTGCCAATACTGCTTCGTGACCTTTAAGAGGAAAAAGACGCCCGATTTTTCCGATAAGAATATGTTCCGGCAAAAGCCCCCAGGCAGTTCGTTGTGCATTCCGGTTTTCGCTTGCTGCCAGAAAGGGATCGACAACGAAGCCGCTGTGGATAGTTGTATAATTTTCCGGTTTCCCGATACCCGCTGCCAGGTATTGCTGCGACATTGCATCGGCGACAGAAATGGTGTGAGCAGTCCAGCGGGCTGCGCGTTTTTCGGACCATTTATAAGCGTGATAAAGAACCGGATGCTGACCGTAGTGAAACGCGGCTCCATGAATGGTGTGGACGCAAGGGATCTTCAACGCAAAAGCAGCCCGGCGACCCAAAATCCCCGCCTTGGAACTGTGCGTATGCACGATGTCAGGCTGTAACTGACGTAAATGTTTTTTCAATTTGCGATAAGCAGCCAGTTCTCGCAGCGGGTGAATGTTTCTGCGAAGTTCATCCAGAATAATCAGGTTGCAGCCAGACTGCTCGGCCCGTGGAATTAAACTCCCCTCCGGACCCAATGCAGGTCCGGTAATAAGTGTCACTTCATCGCCAAATTCGCGGACATGATCTTCGACGGTGTGAACCGTATTTTCCTGCGCTCCCCCGATGATGAGCCTGGTGATGATGTGAGCAATTTTCAAAGTTCGGTTTTCCTGGACACTGATTCAAATCCCTAACTCGGTATAGCCGGAACCAAGCAAGTTTTACGCAGGGAACCACGAAAGAAACGAAAAACACGAAAGAAGAGACAATATAATTCGCTTAACGGCAAGCCGAAGGCGACTGCGTCAACCGGTTTGCTTGATGTGAAGGTGCCGAACCGCGAATAAACGTGAATTTTCGCGAATTATTTTCAGTCACGGTATTTGTTCTTTTTTCTTTTCTTTGCGTCGCCGCGCCTTTGCGTGAAACTCTTTTTTCCAAAAATATTCTCTTCTTTTTGTTTTCCCTCAGTGTCAAAGTAGGTTAGGCTTTCCAGCCTGACCAATGTGGTATCTATGAGATTTACTCTCTGATTGACCAGTTAGGAATGCTCGAATAATTACTGTCTGGTTTCATCTACTTTTTTTGGCCAAAGGCCAAGAAAATAGAACATCTAGGATACGACAGTTATTATTCGAACGGCCCTTAACGCTGTATTGTTGATTGAAAGATCAGTGCAATTCGTGTCAGGCTGGAAAGCCTAACCTACGATTCATCAAAAACATCCTGCCACTTTTGCGCAGTATTTCATTGATAAGATACTAAGAATCAAAAGGGGTATCTATGGCGAAGAGTTTGAAAAGTGTATTCTTCCTGATCCTGTCAATCAAGCAGGCAACCAGTGAACAAGAAAGCAAGTATCCCGTTCGATGCAAAGGCTAAAACAAAAAGAGCCATCAGTTCTTAAACTGATGGCTCTTTTATTATTCAAAAGTAACTCAAATAGACTTAGCGTGCATATTGTTCTGCAACAGGCTGATCGCAAGTGATATCGCATTGATTGTTATCGCAATCATCGCCAATATCATTGAATGCGGAACCGCGTGAGAACGATTTAATGCCAAGTCCACCAGATTTCTTAGCAGAGAACCCAGAGTACATGTAGCTTTGATTGACGCTACCAATGGCATCGCCTACATCGTTTAATTCTTGAACAACAGCGTGTTGAACTTCGCTCAGTCCAACAATCAAGCCGAGGACAAGCAGAGTTGAAATCAGCACCAGTTCGGCTGAAATCACAAACCCAGCTTCATCGTTAAGTAATTTTTTTAACATTCTTTTTGTTCCTTAAATCAGTGTCGGTTCGAGGTCATAAGAAATGACCTGAGAAATGGTTTCAATACATTAGTAAATTGTTCGGGATAAAATGGCCCTTCCCGCTTCGCTGTAACAGCAAACATTTCCGATGACCCACCAGAAATGTAATCCCTGTTGTGACGACATCCTGATGATCGCTCCTGCAATCTTCGTCACTCGGACTACGCCCATTGAATCCGCGTTGAAAGGCAGAAGCAAGAACGAGTTGGACAAATCCTGGGGAGAATCTTCAACAACCGGGCAAGCAAGGTAGATTAACTGGATAATGCCAACGCGAATGGATTTAACGATTATGCAGCGTGATATCGTTTTGAAAGCGGGTCATAAGCGGTCAATGGCCTGTTTTTTTATGACAAAAAAAGTTCATTTAACTTTACAACAAACAAAGTAGCAGAAAATTTTGCATGTGACGGGTTCATAAAAACAAAATCTGTTTTTTCAATTTGCCTCTTTCAGTATTTGTGCCACGTCGATTGCAAAGTAGGTGAGAATGCCATCTGCCCCGGCTCGTTTGAAGGCGAGCAAACTTTCCAACATCACTTTTTCACGATCTAACCAACCCTTTTGGGCAGCAGCCATCAGCATTGAATATTCACCGCTCACCTGATACGCAAAAACAGGGACCGCAAAACACTCTTTAATGTTGCGAACGATATCCAGATAAGGCATGCCCGGCTTTATCATCACCATGTCGGCTCCTTCTTCCAGATCGAATGCCACTTCACGATACGCTTCCTGCGAATTGGCGGGGTTCATTTGATAGGTTCTTTTATCGCCGCTTCCCAGACTCCCCGCAGAACCGACTGCATCCCGAAACGGACCGTAAAAAGCAGAAGCATACTTCGCCGCGTAAGACATAATCTGCACCTGTTGAAAACCAGACGAATCGAGTGCATCGCGAATCTCGCCAATGCGACCATCCATCATGTCTGAAGGGGCAATGATATCGCAGCCGGCTTGTGCCTGCACAACGGCTTGCTGAGCAAGAATTTCTACTGATTCATCGTTGACAACTTCCCCCTTAATCAACAGACCATCTTGCCCGTGAGTTGTGTAAGGGTCGAGAGCGACATCGCAGATAATGCCAATTTCAATTTCAGCCTGTTTAATCGCGCGGACGGCTTTGCACATCAGGTTTTCAGGATTAAGAGCTTCTTCCCCGCCGGGCGTTTTCAGTTCTGCTGGCGTCGCGGGGAATAATGCAACAGCAGGAATTCCAAGCTGTGCGGCTTTTCGGATTGGTTCGACCACGCGATCAATCGAATAGCGAAACACGCCGGGCATCGATTCAATTTCGCTTTTCGTTTGCTCGCCCTTGCAAACAAAAACCGGCCAGATTAAATCATCCACAGACAATCGGTTCTCGTCAACAAGCCTGCGAGACCAATCCGAATTTCTGTTTCGACGCAACCGCGTTGTTGGATATCTACCAGCAAGATGAAGAGGTGATGTCATAATGATTAATTCGCTGTTTTCAACCCAGGAAAAGAAAAGTAGGTAAGGCTTTTATCAATGAAATGCTGCACAAAGGTGGCAAGATTTTTTTCTACAAAAAGTAAAGATGTGAATCACGCAGAAGACCGAAGAATAACAAATAGAAGTTTCTTTTTTAGAAAAAAGAGTTTCACGCAAAGAAAAGGAAAAAAGAACAGATACTATGACTGAAATTAATTCGCGAAAAATTACGTTTATTCGCGGTTCGGCACCTTCACATCAAGCAAACCGATTGACGCAGTCGCCTTCGGCTTGCCGTTAAACGAATGATTGTCTCTTCTTTCGTGTTTTTCGTTTCTTTCGTGGTTCCCTGCGTAAAACTTTTTTGGTTTCGGCTATGCCGGGTTAGGATCACTCGAAAAATTACTCATGCAGAACTGTATTATTTACCTGCAATAACTGTCGCGCCGGCAAATCCGGCTTCTTCGAGGGCTTTGGTTGCTGTGTCCCAGTCAAAATCCTCGCTGAATTGCAGGATGATTCTTGGGTCGTCGATTTTGTCCTCTTTTTTCTGGTCGACCAGCTCCATTTTTTTAATGCCTCCCAAATCAGTCAATGTTTCTTCAACTTTCGGATAGCAATAAAAAGGACAGTGCATGTCTGGGACTTTGATGGTAATGGTATCACCCGGGTGAAATGAGACACCCGTTACGGTTAATGCAGGATCTTGCGGTATTGCTGGAACAAAAGCAGTAGAGGAACCTGATTCCACAGTAGCAGAACCAGATTCAGTAGAAGAATCGCAGCCTGTTAATAAGCAGAGGCAAAGCAAAAGCGAAGTTGTAGAAAATAAGAGGGGGTGATTTAACATTTGGATTTCCTTATGTGTTGCATAAAGGTCGATATTTTTGGTTATTTCGAAAAAGTACACCCTTCGAAAATCACCTCAAAATCAAGTTGGGTAGAAAGCATCAGATATTGTCTTGCCAGGATTTGTTTTAGTTTATCCCTCCAGAAGTATTAAAACAAACAAGACAGAAATAAATTGAGGCTCCCTTGAATCCTGGCTGATGCCGTACAAACAGACGATCTAGAATGATTAACAGCCTTCAGATGAGCAAATAACATCCGTCACCGGCAGGCTGCATCCTCTATCTCGTTATGACCATTGACGTTATGTCAATTATAAGTCCCAGGTCTATGATATGATTTTCCCGAATAACCAACAAAATCGTCGTCATTTACGTATCAGGCTATAGAGTGGCGAAGAGATGGAATCTTCAGATCAGCTCAGAAAATTTCATTTTTCTACAACCAAAACGGATTTGAACAGTTAGAATTGAGTGAACCGTTTTCTTTCTTTTGACGTCATTATACAGAGTAGAGAAGTAACGAACGTTACATTGAAAGCCTCGGTCCTATCATTATTCACATCAACAAATTCTGATTACTGATTTTTATAGCGGAAGATTCGACATCAATTGGCGCCCCGCTGTTTATTGTCTGGATTTTTGCTCAGCTTTTGCCGTTCTTTGCGGTATGAAGTGAGGGAATAGCGAGAAGGGGTCTAGTAGCAGGGAATCTCTATTTATTCAAAAAATTCCTACTGGACGGAGGGTAGACATTCTTGTCTGCCTGCAACAGAGCAGGCTTTTACGAGACAGACAGGAATGTCTGTGTTCCTTTTGGATAAATAGTGGTTCCCAACAAATAGAGTTTGCCACTTCGTCATCATTTCTCATTGATATAGTTTTTCTGTAAAATCTCATGGCATCTTCGGAAAAAAACATATCGAGTACTGCATTAAAGCAGGATGTTGTGCCGGACGGGTCTGGTCCTGCAACGGTCATTCGTCCCGGCCGCGCTGTGGGTACGCCTTCCAGTGATGTCGCTTCTGGTGAAGTCAATTCATCGACTCTTGGTCGTTTATTCCCTGAAGATGGTCGCGATAACCATGCCAGTTTGCCTGCGGGAATGCAGCTTGGTACCTTTGTTGTGGAATCGCGTATCGGAGCCGGAGGGATGGGTGCGGTTTTTCGGGCACACGACAAAAGCCTGGATCGCACGATTGCCCTGAAAGTTCTTTCTCCTGTTCAAGCAAGCGACCCCTCTGCGGTGAAGCGATTTCAAAATGAAGCGCGTGCAGCGGCTCGCCTGGATCATGATAACATTGCAAGAGTGTTTTCCATCGGGGAAGCGCATCATCTCTATTATATCGCGTTTGAATTTATCGAAGGGAAAACTGTCCGAGAATTAATCCGGGAGAAATCCGTTCTTGATCCTTACGAGACAATGAACTTTATGCTGCAAATTGCAGTGGCGTTAAAACATACTTCCGCCTTGGGGGTTGTTCATCGAGATATCAAACCTTCAAATATTATTATGATGCCCAACGGTCGCGCCAAGCTGGTCGATTGGGGACTGGCAAGAAAAGAACGCATTGAAAACCAATCGCTTGATTTAACGGTCTCGGGAACAACGCTGGGAACGTTTGATTATATTTCTCCCGAACAGGCACGTGACCCGCGCAAGGTTGATGTGCGAAGCGATATTTATTCGCTCGGTTGTACTGCCTATCACATGCTTACCGGTGCGGCTCCTTATGCGGAAGGAACGGTGCTGCAAAAGTTGTTGGATCACCAGGGAAAGCCCGCGCCTGATTGCAGAGAAAAAAACCCGAAAGTCCCGGCTGAACTGGCACGCATCGTTCGAAAAATGATGGCCAGTAACCCGGAAGATCGCTACCAGTCGCCTGAGCCTATGATTCACGATTTACTTTCGTTGGCATCAGATTCGGGATTACGTCCGGTGCATCCAGATGGTTTCACCTGGCAGAATAGTCAGGCGACCAATGTAAGAAATGTTTCCAACAGTATGCTCTGGTGGTGGCTGGGAGCATTTGTTGTTGCCTGCACCGTTGCAATTATTTCAGATTCCTGGACCGCAAATCAAGAATACGCAACGGCTAGGAATTCTTCAGGGTTAAGCCAGAATGTGGATGATCCGCTTGGTCATATCATTGAAGAATCTCCACCTTTGAATAATAGCCATGAATCGAAACAAAGCGTTCATTCCGGTGAAGAATTCTTGAATATTCCTGAAGGTTATCCTCCGTCAGTTGTCAATCAGGAGGACAACAAAATTGAGCCGATTATGAATTCATATGGGAAAACAGATTTTCTGCCATTTCTGGATAACGAAAACTCGCCGGAGATGCAGTCTAAAACCGGAATGATCAGCCTGGCGGTAGGGGACAACATTGGTTCTGGTGAGAGTGACTCGATGAAGCCATTTCCCCCGAGTTCCTCTCAAGAGATGCCGGCAAAAAATGCTGTGAATGAGACGGCACCATTTCGTGTGTTGGCAGGGAATGGGGAATTCATTCGAGCAACCGATTTGGAAACAGCAGTCAATACGGTGCCTGATGGTGGAATTATTGAATATTCCTCTCAGCAGGCAGAACCGTATGTTTGTCCCGTTCGCCAATTGCGTATTCTGGATAAATCGATCACATTGCGAGCAACTTCAACTTCTAAACTCGTTCTGTTGTTTGATGCTGACAAAATGGGAACTTTGCCTCGGTCTCACGATTTAATTTCGATTAAAGAAGGCTCGCTGACCATTTCAGGTGTCGATATTCAGGTAGCGGTTCCTCATGCCATTTCACAACACTGGTCGTTGTTTACGATTAATACCGTCGGGAAGCTGCGATGTCGGCAATGTACGATAACGATTGAAAGTGAGCAGCAAACAGCAGCATCAATAGTACGACTGGCACCTTCGCCGGTACTCTCGGTAGAGTCAATGAAAAACGATGGAACTGTGCAAGAAACAGAGACGCGAATTGAATTCGAAAATTGTGTCATCCGCGGAGCTGCTGATCTGATCGTTGCAGAGACTTCTGAATCTGCCTTTCTGGAAATACGTCAATCATTACTCACCATTGATGGGGCAATCGTAAGATATTCAGGCGATGACAACATCCGTAGCGTCCCTGAAGAATGGAACATTCGACTGGCTCGCGTTGCAGGAATTGTGAACGATGGATTGCTGCAGATGGATTTGGGAATGACAATTGAAAGGCAACCTGTTGATTTTCGGGTTCGCGTGGATGATTCGGTATTGATTGGATTGAATGGTCAATCTTTCATTCATCTGACCGGTGGGAAAGAGGCCGACGAACTGCGAAAAATGATCTGGTGGATTGCAGAACACAACCTGTATGCAGGCTGGAATCACAAAATGGTGATCCACAGCCCGGCTGCGTTAGGCTCGAATTCTGTGACCATTGACTTTGCAAATACTGCCTCCAATTCTTTGCAATGGAATGATCCAAATCCGCGAATTTTGAAACGACCAACTGGTTTTTCCCAGCCGATTACTCGCTCCGATCATTGGAACATTCAACAGGTTCAGGCACTACTGGAATCATACAGAAGCCCCGATACTTCGCCTCTCGATTTTGCAGACTACGGTCCAAAATATTCCGATCTTCCGGTCCCGCCTTCTTCTCTGAAAACAGAAAGTTCGCTGCAAGAGTAACGCTTGGACAAAGTTTGATTTTAGGCTCTTATCAAAGAAATGCGGCGCAAATGTGTCAGAATATTTGATGATTCGTAGGTTAGGCTTTCCAGCCTGACAAATGTGATTCCCAAGAAAATCACTCTTTGATTAACCGGGGAACTCTGCCTTGTTAATGGAAAAATCAGTGCAATTCGTGTCAGGCTGGAAAGCCTAACCTACGATTTGGTTCCGGTTTATCCGCATTAGGTAAGGCAGGCTGTTCTGCTCCTCCAGTGTTGACAAACTTAGGCTTTATCCCTGTTTCAGGCTGGAAATTCATCTATTTCCTGTAAATACTGGTGTAGATCCTGTTTATTATGTAACTTTCGGGCGGGTTGGTCACTATTTGCTGCATGAAGATGAAAGGTGTTCGATGTCTGATGAATCAACAGGTACGGTGCGTCTTGAGGAATGTATCCATCGATTGAATGCAGGAGATTCTCTTGCGCGGGGAGAGTTGCTCAACATGACCTGTGACCGATTACTTCGTTTAACCCATCGCATCAAAGAATCGTACCCCGGCGTAGGACGCTGGGAACAGACAGAAGATATTTGTCAAAATGCTTCGTTGAAATTGTATGAAGCGTTACACGATGTGGAATTGAATGATGCGCGTCACTACTTCCGCCTGGCTGCCAAGAAAATTCGGGAAACATTGTTGGATTTAGCTCGCCATTATTCCGGTCCGATGGGAGCCGGTGCGAATCATGCGACGATGCCGGCTCGGTCTCCCAACGAGAGTTTCGCTGCTTCACCTCTTGATGCGGGTGAGATGACAAACAATCCTCGCAAAATTGCAGAGTGGACCGAAATGCACAGAGTGATCGAATCACTTCCGGAAGAAAGTAAAGAAATGTTCGATCTGCTCTGGTATCACGAACTGTCGCAGGAAGAAGCTGCCAGGTTAATCGGATTGAGTGTTCGCCAGGTGAAGCGCAGATGGCGAGAGGCAAAAATTCAACTCGCAGAAAAAATGGGCAACGACGCCCCGGGGCTTTAACCGGGCAATGCCAAAGATTAGATTTGGACAGTCATGCAATGCAAGCTGGAGTATTTTACTCAGCCTGTTCCCTATCTGGCATTGATAAACAGGGCGGTTACATTCTATTATTACTGGAATATGACTTCCTCTCTGTTTTCCGGGCTCACATTGAAAAATGGCTGATATGAACCAAAACGATCCGCCTTTGAGCAATGAAGAGACTCTCGATTTGCTTCTGGATGACTGGGAAGATGCGATTGATCGGGGTTCTGATCCGATTCCGGAAATTATCTGCAAAAATCATCTGCATCTGCTGGGAGAGTTCGTTACCAAAACGAAGCTTATTGCCATAGCGGAAGGCAATTTGGGAAATGCTGATACCGGTTTTAAACCGCAGAAACATCGAAAGAAAACCGAGCCGCCGCCGAGCGATAAAATCAATTGGAAATCGAATATCGAGCAACTCGATTACCACGCCCATGGCGGGTTGGGAATTGTTTTCCGTGGTTTTGATTTGAAGCTCCATCGGGATGTGGCGATCAAATTTATTCGGGAACGACGCCGACATAACCCGCTTGATGTACAGCGATTTCGAATTGAGGCAGAAATCACAAGCCGGCTCGATCACCCAGGCGTGGCTCCGGTTCATGGATATGGTGTGACCGAAACAGGGGTTCCATTTTACTCGATGCGAATGGTGGAGGGGCTAACGCTTCAGCAGCGGATTGAAGAATTTCATTCCAAGTTAAAAAAGGAACCGCATACAGGCGAACAATCGATTGAATTTCGGCAGCTTCTTTCTTCGTTTGTGAGTGTCTGTAATACAATTGAATATGCGCATAGCCGTGGCATCCTGAACTGTGATATTAAACCGGGTAACATTATGCTTGGCAAGTATGGCGAAACGGTTGTGCTTGACTGGGGATGCGCCAAATATATTGGGAGTGCAGGGAAAGCCGAAATTGTTGGTGAAGAATCTCTCAGGCCGTTATCTGATACCGGAGGCAGCGAGCCAGATGGTTCTACCGGCGGCACTCCCATTTATATGAGTCCTGAACAACATGCCCAGGCGGAAGATATCGGCCCCAAATCTGATATTTACTGCCTGGGTGTAACGCTTTATCGTCTTATTACGGGACAACCTGCTTTCTCGCCGGAAAATTCACTGCCGAAAATTCGTGAGTTGGTCCTTCGTGGGAAATTCCGCAAGCCAACCAGTTTATGCCCCTGGATTTCCAAAGCTCTTGAAGCAATCTGTCTCAAAGCGATGTCGCTTAGCCCGGAAGATCGCTACGAAAACGCAGCAGAAATGGCCCGCGATTTAGAGCGATACCTTGCGGATGAAGAAGTGACTGCCTATGCGGAACCGCTTTCCCGGCGACTGGCACGATTGATGCGCAGGCATCGTGGTGTCTCACAGGTTTTGATGGCAAGCGTCGCTGCGATCATCTTACTTTCTACTGCCTCTGCTCTGATGATGAGAAACCTGGCCCTCAACGAAACGAAAGCCAAAGTACAAGCGAATCTGGCGAAGGATCTGGCACACCGCATGCGAGATCGGTCGTTGCAACTTGCAGCACGTTCAGCCGCAACTTCGATGGCTTTGAAAATAAATGATGCCTGGCGAATTCTCGAAATTGAATCGAGTGCAGAAATTCTCAGGCAATCAATGTCGCTGGAAAAATCTCCTCCAGAAAATACAATTCAACAGTGGCTTAGTGAGAAAGCCCAAATGCACAAGCAGGAAACTCATGCAGCGAGTTGGTTTATCTGCGATGCCTCAGGTAAGCAGATCGCGCGGTTTCCTTACTTTGAAGATGCTGAAAAGAAAACCGTTTATCAAAGTATCGGGGGAAATTATTCTCATCGAGACTACTTCACGGGCAATGGTTACGACCTGAAAAAGGGAGAAAATAGCGGTTCGAAGCATATTACCGATATCCATCTTTCTGCAGTTTACCAAAGCAGCAATACGGCTAATTTGAAAGTCGCGTTTTCAATCCCGATCTGGTCACAGCACGAAAGTAGAACAGGGCGAAAATTCCTCGGCATTCTGGGATACTCGGTTGAATTAGGGCAGTTTGCCGTTTTGCAGGATGAAGCAGAGTCAGCTTCCTTTGAGCAATTATCTATTCTCGTCGATCTTCGCCAGGTTGAGCAGGCACCGGGGAAATCCCAACATGGTCTTATCCTTCAGCATCCCAAATTAAACGAGTTGTTGCAGACGAAAAAACCGCGTATTGATGAACTGCCCAGGCTTGCTGATTCATTTTTGAAACAGGTCGATCAATATCGAATAAAACGAGTCAAGCAAATACGGCAATCAGGTTTTGCGGCTTCCACTGGCGATGTTTTATTGCTGCACAATGTTCAGGATTCGTTTGATGCAAACGGTTCTTCTTTAATTACTGTCGCTTGCGAACCGGTTTGTGTTGTTGGTCGCTCTGGAGAGGATTTTGACACCGGCTGGATGGTGATTGTCGAGGAACATTCCTCAACCGATTCACTGCCGGAAACGGGAACAGACTGAATCCAAAGTTCATCGACAATGCCAGCGATAATATGCTGAATTAACGTGTAAAGTATGATTACAAGATGCGTCGTGGCATGATGGGGCAAAACCGAAGTTGCCAAAACGAGGGCAACGCCGGTGTTACTCATTGCGGTTGAATACATGACGGCCAATTGATCACGACGAGACAGCTTACATAACCGCGAAACTCCCCAGGCTGCTACGAACAGTAAGCAGCAAAGCAGGCTGGCACAAATCGCTGCGATGCCCACAACTCCTCCCGCCCCGTTACTCAATACTTCGGGAAGCGACACCGCCCCGTTGGCGTAATTCAGAAGGAGCAGGCAAAAACAAGTCGCCCCTTTAATGACGACTTTCCAGCGGGCATATTTGTTTTTCAAAAACAATGTCCGACAGACAATTCCCAAGGCAGCAGGCAGAATAACCCACAGCATGACAAACGATCCTGCATAACTTTCTGCAAGCGCAGTGTAGCTGATGGAAGCATTTACCGGTGCAATTTTTCCGGTCAGTTGCAACAAACCGGGAACCATAAACGGGCTGAGCATGACGCTGACCAAGATAAGGGAAACACTCAAACCGACATTGGCATCGGAATGATGCGACCACCCCGCAGAAGAATTTGCGACCGGCATCACCATCACTAAAATAAAACCGAGCAGCAGTGTATCCCAAAACAAGCCTGAAAAAATTGAACCACCTGCCAGAAGAATCAACATGATCAGCCCGCAAGCTGTCAGTCGGATAGAGAGTCCAACCAGTACCAGTTTCGGATGTCGCCCCAGCCAGATCAATTCCTTCAGCGGAACCGCAAGCCCGGTATTAAACAGTAATCCCGCCAGCAATAAGTGGACAGCAGTCACATCGCCAAAAGGTGTTTTTCCATAACCAAGCAGCGGATAATTTCGCAGCCAGATTCCCAGATCTGGCCAGTAGGCAGAAAGCAAATACGCCAGCGCAATCAAAGGCAACAAGTACCGTTGAATTAACTGTTCCAGCCAGGATACATGTGAACGGGAACTGGTCATCAATTCCTAATACATTCTATCTTGAAATGTCAGAAGGTACCGCGGCGAAGGGAAAAGGAAGCAACCCCTTGAGGATAAAAGACTTATGTAAAACGACATGAGATCGAATGATTGCTGTTCCAATAAAAAAACGGCTAATTTCGTCAAACATCTACCGAATTTTTGATGGCACACAAAATAAACGCGCACCCCCACCGTCGCACATAGCGAAAGGGTTTGTCATCAGGGGACATCAATTTTTTGAAATGAGAGTAAAAAATTAATAATTCCAATAAATCACGCCACAAGAACTGCACCTACGAGTACATATGTCTCCTGGCGAGATGCAACTCGCATCCAAGCCTCTCAACTTATTAATCTAATAGACCAAGCGTCGTGTCCAGTACATCTTCAGTGATCGTAACGATTCGGGTTCCAGTCTTTGGCGAGGTTTGCCAGCTTTTTGAGCGTCTCCCGATTGGCGGAGCAGGCGACGATGCCGGGTAATCGCAGCATGTCTGCCCGATCATCCATCCAGGTTTCTTTGAAGTGGACCGATTCGCCATGATGAACCCAGACCGCGTCTCCTCCCAACTTTCGGGCAATATGCAGGGAGACCGGAAAGTCGTAGATGTTTGGGGAATGAATTAACGAGCCGCCAAATTTTCCGCTGGCAAGTAGCGGGTAAATACTGTCGGGCATCTGATCGGGAGCAAATCCTTTCAACCCGATTTGCGTCACCATTTCCGCACATTCAGGATCGCGCTGTTGAAACCCGATCAGATAAATATTGGGGGAATCGGGACGAGTTTGCGGGTCGATCGGCTCCAACGCATCGAGTGCTTCCCGAGCCGTTATCGAACAATCATCTTTTCCGCACCGAATGAACTCTGCACTCACTTCAACCCATCCACCTGTTGAACCTTGCTCCGGTAAATAAATCAGCGAATAAACAACATCACTTTGGTTACGCAGGTGTAGCATCACGCTGTAGCCGTTACCCGTTTTATCTCGAAACTGTTTTGTGCCATCAATCGGGTCAAGCGAAAGGGTCAGATCCGATTCTGTTGCGAATCGCTCCAGATCGCCCGTCGTTTCTTCTGCTTCGATTTTGCACTTCAGAAAAAGCGGATCGAGATCGCGCATCGCGTTGATGATTAAATCCTGAACGGTTAAATCAGCCAGTGTTAACGCATCGGTGAAAACAGAACCAGATGTTTTGCCAGTGATTTCGATGTTATGCTTGCGAAGTTCACGAGCAATACTACCCGCCCAACGCATAACGGCGGGTAGTTTTTCCGAGAGAGCAGAGATTAATTCATTTTGCATTTTTTTATCCTGTTAAATGTGAAAGAAAGGGCGTTTGAATAATAACTGTCGTCTCTTTAGCCGTAGGATGGCGTGCTTGCACCCATCTTCGCTTGCCAAGTTGCGTTCAATGAAAATTAGAGAGTAAAATCTGTTATTATCCTGCCATTGATTCACCGACATGAAACTGATGAACTGGAAACCGTATTTGATGGGTGCAAGCACGCCATCCTACATTTTGAGATGAATTTACCAATAGAAAAATTCGTGTAAATTGGTGTCTATTCGTGGTTCAAGTCCCTGTTTGGTTGCTGCTATGCCGCATTGGGTTTTTTCTAGCGAGTATCCATAGAAAAAAGCATGCCAGCAGAAAGGCGATACCGACAAGCCAGAGAGGATAATGGATTCCCATTTCACT
>Ga0316209_1001935_pt1 | contig 18615 bp, 18 predicted proteins | sample 6monopyrite_MG_FD_204945 | JGI IMG/M metagenome (GOLD analysis project Ga0316209, IMG submission 204945) | Microbial mat bacterial communities from mineral coupon in-situ incubated in ocean water Damariscotta River, Maine, United States -... | ecosystem: Environmental > Aquatic > Marine >...
CATTTAGTCCTTGCCACAGGTGGCGGCGCTATTTTGGCCGAAGAGAACAGACAGCACTTAAAAAATCGCGGCATCGTTATTTATTTACACAGCGATATTAAACATTTGATTGAACGCACCCGACATGATAAAAATCGACCACTACTGCAAACCGCAGACCCTGCCGCTAAACTTAGAGAATTAATGATACTCCGTGAGCCACTATATAGGCAAACAGCCGATATCATTATTAATACCGGGCAGCAGTCGATTAAAACCGTTATCAGCACTATGCTGGATAAAATTAAAAAGTTTCAGGACCACTGAATGATTTCACTCAACGTTGATTTAGGCGAGCGCAGCTACCCTATTTGTATTGGGCAAGGTTTGCTCTCCGAAAGCGAACTACTCACCCAACATATTCCCGGCAATAGCGCACTGATTGTGAGCAATGAAACTGTCGCTCCCCTGTATATCGATAAAGTAAAAGAGTCGCTTGTTGATATTCGTCATAAGTCTCTGATTCTGCCGGATGGTGAAGAATATAAAAATTTAAATGTCTTAACGACTATTTACGATTTTTTATTAAAAAACCGTTTCGACCGTAATACCACCTTAATTGCATTAGGTGGCGGCGTTATAGGTGACATTACCGGCTTTGCCGCAGCGAGTTATCAACGCGGAGTAAACCTGGTACAAATTCCCACTACTCTACTCTCTCAGGTTGACTCTTCTGTGGGCGGTAAAACCGCGGTTAATCACCCATTGGGCAAAAACATGATTGGCGCTTTCTATCAGCCAAAAGCCGTTATTGCTGATACCGCTACACTTAACACACTTGAAGATCGTCAGCTTAGCTCCGGCATTGCAGAAGTCATCAAATATGGTTTAATTCGTGATAGCGAATTCCTTGAATGGCTAGAAGAAAATATTGATAACTTGATTGATAGAGACCCAGACGCCCTGGCCTACGCAATTGAACGCTCATGTAAGAACAAAGCAGAAATAGTTGCGGCAGACGAAAGAGAAAGCGGCCAGCGTGCATTACTAAATCTGGGACATACTTTTGGCCATGCGATTGAAGCTGGCATGGGTTATGGTGCCTGGTTACACGGTGAGGCTGTTGCAAGCGGAATGGTGATGGCAGCACGCCTATCGAATAAACTGGGTTATATCTCTGAAAATGATGTCGATCGTACAATTAATATTATTGAACGTGCTCACCTACCCGTAAAAGCGCCTGAAAAAATGTCACCGGACAAATTTCTGAAATTAATGTCGATTGATAAAAAAGTGTCTGATGGTGTTTTAAAGCTAATTCTTTATAAGTCTGTCGGTCATGCTATTGTAACGAAAGACTATACAGAAGCGGCATTACTAGAAACTATTTCTGAGAGCTACTAAACCTTTCAATAAACATTGAGAAGCAATACATGTCGAATGGATACGATTTACGTAACCTAGCACCTTATGCATGCAGCGGAGCCACCTCTAAAGGTCGCCTGTATCCAGAGCCTGATCCGGTTCATCGCACGCAGTATCAACGCGACCGAGATCGTATTATTCATTCTTCGGCATTTCGCCGCTTAGAATACAAAACACAGGTTTTTGTTAATCACGAAGGCGACCTGTTTCGTACTCGCCTTACCCACTCACTTGAAGTTTCACAAATAGCACGCTCCATCGCACGAAAGCTAAACCTTCACGAAGACCTTGCAGAAACAATCGCAATTGCACATGACTTAGGTCATGCACCATTTGGGCACGCTGGGCAAGATGCTTTGAATCGTTGTATGAAAGGTATAGGGGGATTTGAACACAACTTACAATCACTACGCGTTGTCGACGAACTAGAGGAAAAATACGCTGAGTTTCCCGGACTAAATTTAAGCTTTGAGTCACGCGAAGGTATTTTAAAGCATTGCTCCAATAAAGATGCTAAGAAGCTCGGCGATTTAGGTCAACGTTTTCTTACCAAAAACCAACCCAGCCTGGAAGCTCAAGCCTGCGACAAGGCGGATGAAATAGCATACAACAATCACGATATTGATGATGGTGTAAGATATGGACTAATCACGACTGAACAACTGCTTGAAACACAGTTATTTAGAGAACAGCACGAAATAGTAATGCAGAAATACCCGAACATCAGTCACACCTGCTTAATACACGAAGTGATTCGCCGCATGATTAGCCGCATGGTTGTAGATTTAATCGATACCAGTCGTAGCCGTATTGAAAAATTAGATCTACATCATCCAGACGATGCGAGAAATCAGGATGGTTATATCGTTAGCTTTAGCGAAGACATGAAAAAGCAAACACTGGAGCTCAAACAATTTTTAATGACCAACTTATATCGTCACTATCGCGTACAACGCATGACGACAAAAGCAGAAAAAGTATTAAATGCCTTATTTGAAGCATTTATAAATGATCTACGCATTCTACCACCAGACGCATTAAAGCATTGCAATAGGCTAAAAGAAAAGATGGGTGAAAATGGCATTGCTCGCGGCGTATCCGATTACATTGCTGGCATGACCGATCGTTATGCCATTGTTGAATACGAAAGAATTTTTAACCCTAGACAGTTATCTTTCGCCAATTTAATTCCATAAAGTAATAGCAAATGGCCGCAAATAAAAAAACACCTAATATTATCGATTTTGATTCTTCACTTAGTCAGGACAGCCTCGACTACTTAAAAATCAACAAACAGCCATTTGCCGCAGACATCCTGACACAGGAAACTTTTTTTAGCTTTCCCGCTTTAAATAAGATAATTGAAAATTTACAGCATCAGGTTCAATTTAGCGATTTATTACTCATTATTGAAGGACCTTATGGCTCCGGTAAAACGTCTTTATTTCGAAATTTGCTACTCCATGATATCGAAAACACTAAATCGCTACCTATACTGGCAGAAGCAACCGATACATTAGTACAAATTCAACAAAAAATTTCAGAGCATTTACAGGATCTCGGCGATGCTAATCATTTAGATGACAACTTAAAAAGCCTGGAATCTTTCAACCAAACACCTCTGGTCATAATTGATAACTGTCACGTATTAAGTGACACTACTCTTCAAGAACTCATACGCTACAAAGACCAGCTTAAAAATGATCATGACATTAATTTGAAATTTATCCTGTTTGCTAACAATGGCATTTCAAACACATTACAAAACATAAGCGCACTAGACTCTAACCAAATGTATGTGCAGAGTATGCCGGAATACAGTGGAGCACTAACCGCCGAACTTATTTCACACAAGCTCAAAAAGGCTGATTACACCGGTGACATTCTCTTAAACGAAAACGAACTTCAGTTAATCGATAAAAAAAGCCAGCTCACGCCTTTAAGCATTATGCACATTGCATCAGATATTATCGAAAAAAATATTGCGCTAACACTAAATCCACCAAAACCTATCTGGGTAAAAGTTCTCATTGGCTTCGCCATATTAATTATTATGTCATTGGCCAGCTCAATTTATTTTGGCGTGATAGATATTGAAAAAACACTTAGTCCTACACAAGAGTCGGCTGACCCGACTACCATTACCCAAGAACCAAATACAAATATCAATAAAGATTCCTTACCTGCACTGGAATTAACTACTGCGCCTGAAAACACTAACGAAGATATGATCGTGGTTGAAAATCCAGAACCAGATCAACCTGTTACACTTGATACAAAAGACAGAATTAGCAGCACCTTAACTGACAACACAAACAAACCTGTCACACCCACTCTGTCACCCAGTGAAAATAAAAATCAAACATTAACGAAAGAACCATCGACTTCAGACGTAATAACAAAATCATTATTACCGGCAAGCTCAGATAATATCGATGCAATGTCTGAATCACCTACAACAACACTGCAAGAAATAACGCCACAAAAAGAAACTACTACAAAAAACATTAGCTCTAGCGATAGCGTAATTAAAAAAACAAAACCCATTAATCCTGCCCTTGAACAGTTAAACGCAATGGGTCTACATGATGCCGACTGGCTACTCAAACAAAAAAACACTGACTGGACTTTACAATTACTTGGCGCTAGAGAACCGGAAACTTTATTAATATTTTCTCGCCAGCATTCATTAACTGACAATGCATCCTGGTATAAAACATGGTTAAAAGGTAAACCATATTATGTATTGGTGTACGGGAATTACGCAAATAGAGATATGGCTAGAGAAGCTATTGCCGCACTACCCACTAAATTGCGATCTATTAAGCCCTGGGCGAAGAGTATAAAATCAGTACAACAATCTATAAAATAAAATCCATATTTCAAGTTTATTTATTTTTAGTATACCCGCCACCACCGGGTGTTTTAATGCACACACTTTCTCCTGCTTTCAGGAATTTTGAAAACTTAGCTGGAAACACCTGATCACTAATCATATTTTCACCGGCGGCACCCGGCTCTGCATTAATACCCCATGGCCGGTTGCATCTTCTTTCCGTCAATAATGTCACATGCGCGTCTTGTAACAAAGTGTAAGATCGAACTAACCCTGCACCGCCATTATGTTCTCCCCTACCACCCGAACCATTTCGCAGTGCATATTGATTAACTCTAAGTGGATAGCTCATCTCTAATACTTCGACAGGCGTATTCAGTGTATTTGTCATATGCGTTTGCACGCCGCTAAGTCCATTATAAAGATGGCTTGCACCCATTCCACCACCAATCGTTTCATAATAATCCCACGCATTGAACTCTGCGCTTTTCTCTGCGCCCATTGCTAAATTATTCATACTTCCATGACTGGCTGCGGGAATTTTTTCCGGGATTGCTTTTGCCATAGCACCCATAACAACATCAACAATGCGAGTGCTCGTTTCAACATTACCTGCAGTGACTGCAGCGGGACGCGTCGCATTAAGTAAACTACCCTTCGGCACACTTAAATTTATGCACCTAAATGTCCCCGCACATGCAGGTGTGTTCTCTGGTAAAAAACATCTAAATACATAATACACCGCGGCCGCCACAACAGATAAAGGACAATTGATATTTCCTTTAACCTGACTATCTGTGCCACTAAAATCTATATACGCCTTGCCATCAACAATAGTAATTGCAACTTTGATTTTAATATTTTTATTTCCCTGACCATCATCATCCATTACATCCACAAATTCATAGAACCCCGGTTTTATTTCCTGCATTGCATTATCTGCAATTTTTTCTGCATAATCATTTAATGCGATAAGGGCGTGTTGGTAACTATTGGCTCCCATAATTTCTAATAATTCATGTAATCGTTTCAAGCCACGACGATTTGCACTTATTTGCGCCGAAAAATCACCATGCGATTCAGCTGGATTTTGTAATGATGCAAGAATAGACGTCATCACAACCTCTACCTCCCTATCCTCTTTTAACAAATAGGTTGGAGGAATTAACAAACCCTCCTCATCAAGATGACTAGATATTGGCATAGAGCCGGGGCTACTTGCGCCAATATCTGCATGGTGAGCTCTGTTAGCAACAAAGCCCATTAATTGCTGCTGAAAAAACACAGGCGCTATCAATGTAATATCCGGTAGATGTGTACCGCCTAAATAAGGATCATTCAACACCACCATATCACCCGGTTGCCAACTCATCTGGTTCACAATGTCTTTTGCTGCAAATGCCATGCTCCCGAGATGCACCGGGATATGCGCTGCCTGTGCACATAATTCACCCTGGGCATCAAATACCGCACAGGAAAAATCTAATCTATCTTTAATATTAGGTGAAAAAGCAACACGCTTTAAAACCGCACCCATTTCATCACATACAGCCTCTATTCGACTGGCAAATACACTTAGTTCTATCGAATCCAACTTATTTTTCCTGTTTTTACTATTTCATACTGGTTTAATACGAATAAATCACGTTTACACTTGAAAATTGTCTCTGTGTAACATATCTTAATGCCCGACTAAAACAATCAAGTATTTTTAACTTATAGATTCATTCAGCCAAGACTACATTAATTTAGTTAAAGCTAACGAATTCTCTAGGTTTTTATTCCCACCCTACAAGAATAGGAAAATATATATGAACCCACTAATGACAATTAAGGGCACGCTGATAGTTGGATTTATCCTTGCTATGGCGGTTGCTTTTGGTATGGGCGCTGGCGTTGACGGCTTAAAAGCTTCATTTATGACATGGTTACATGTTATGGCTGGTGTAGTTTGGATCGGTTTACTTTACTACTTCAACTTTGTACAGGTTCCAGGTGTTGGTAAAGCCGTAGCTGAAGCAAGTGACGGTGGCCCTGGCCCAGCTGCAATCAACAAGTACGTAGCACCTACAGCTCTACTTTGGTTCCGTATGGCAGCTGCTGTTACCTGGTTAACAGGCCTAAGCGCACTAGCGTCTATTGGCGGCGGCATGCAGGGTATTATCGATGCATTCACATTCTCTAACGGTATGGAAATTATCGGCATGGGTGCATGGTTAGGTACTATCATGTTATTTAATGTTTGGGTTCTAATTTGGCCTAACCAGAAGAAAATTCTTGGCCTTGATGGCTTAGAGCACAGTGCAGAAACAATTGCTGGCGCTAAGAAAGTAGCTTTACTGGCTTCTCGCATCAACACGGCATTATCGCTACCTATGCTACTTTGCATGGTTGGTTACGCACACGCCTTAGCTTAAGGCTAACGATTAATGCAGATCGGCTCTGCTACGGCAAGCCGATCTATCCTAAAACGACAGGTTCAGATTTCTGACCTGTCGTTTTTTTTGCAACAAGCCTTAAAGCCCAACATACAAGGCTATGGCGATATTTGCTATATACATAATCTTCAGTATAATTGGGCGTTCGACGGCAGCTTATCACTGCCGTTTTTGTTTTTTAAGGGTTTTAAAAATAGTTACTCATATAACCCTCCATATTGAATATATAAACTAATGAGCCTGGCGAAATAAACTATGAGCGGATCTGAGCACCTCATGAAAACCTATGCACCCCTTGATGTTTGTTTTGACAAAGGTCAGGGCGCATACCTTTATGACAATAAAGGTAATGAGTACCTGGATGCATTAGCAGGCATTGCAGTATGCGGCCTGGGCCATGCTCACCCTGCAGTGACTGCCGCTATTCAGGATCAGGCTGAAAAGCTACTGCACACATCAAATTTATACTGCATTCAAAACCAGCAAAAATTATCAGACCAACTTTGTGCCGTATCAGGTATGGACCGCGTCTTTTTCTCCAACTCCGGCGCCGAAGCTAATGAAGCAGCGATTAAAATTGCCAGACTATATGGCAATAAACAGGGTATAGAACTGCCATCTATTATTGTTACCGATGGAAGTTTTCATGGGCGCACCATGGCAACTCTAAGTGCAACAGGGAACCGCAAAGTACACGCTGGTTTTGAGCCACTCGTACAGGGTTTCACCCGCGCACCCTACAATGATATTGAAGCCATAAAAAACATTGCACAAAATAGCAATAACGTCGTTGCTATCCTGGTTGAGCCTATTCAGGGTGAAGGTGGTATTAACCTGCCCGATGAGAGCTACCTGGATGACTTACGTGCTATCTGCGATGCGAACAACTGGTTATTAATGCTCGATGAAATTCAAACGGGTATGGCAAGAACAGGCGAATGGTTTGCTTATCAACACACCAAATCAGCACCTGATGTATTAACTCTAGCCAAAGGACTGGGCAATGGAGTCCCTATCGGTGCCTGTTTAGCTCGTGGCAAGGCTGCAGAGCTATTGCAACCCGGCAACCATGGCTCAACTTTTGGCGGTAATCCATTAACCTGTGCTGCTGCCAGTGCGGTTGTTGAAACCATAACTGCTGAGCATCTTTGTGAGCGAGCTGCTGAGCTGGGGCAAAGAATGCTCAACGCATTTGCAACAGAACTCGGTTCTCTCGATGCAGTGAAATCTATTCGTGGCAAGGGGTTAATGCTTGGTATCGAACTAGATCGTGATTGCCCTGCACTTGTAAAAGCGGCACTTGAGAAACACTGCTTAATTAATGTTACAGCTGGCGGTGTTGTTCGCCTACTTCCCCCTCTGATTATCTCTGATCAACAAGCCGATAAAATCGTCGATATTGTGTGTCAGCTGATCAAAGATTTTATCAAATAATTAATTGCGGAGACGCACATGGCAATACGCCACTTTCTTAGTTTATTAGATCTATCTTCCGCCGAGCTTAAGCAATTGCTAAATCGTGCGATTGAGTTAAAGAAAATGCAGCACGCGGGCGAGATTTTTGAGCCGCTAAAAAATAAAGTCCTTGCGATGATTTTTGAAAAATCGTCTACACGTACGCGTGTTTCATTTGAAGCTGGAATGGCACAACTGGGTGGTCACGCTTTATTTTTATCTCCGCGTGACACTCAACTAGGTCGTGGTGAGCCGATTGAAGACACCGCCCGCGTTCTTTCAAGCATGGTCGATATCATCATGGTACGTACCTTTGAGCATGAAAAAATAACAACTCTGGCAAAATATTCATCCGTACCTGTTATCAATGGTTTAACCGACTGGCTACATCCCTGCCAATTACTTGCTGATATGCAGGCATGGATGGAACATCGTGGTGATATGCAAGGTAAAACAGCAACTTACGTGGGGGATGGCAACAACATGTGTCACTCTTACATCAATGCTGCACGTCAGCTAGATTTCAACTTAAATATTGCCTGCCCAGAGGGCTATGACCCTGACCCTGCATTGGTAAAAGCAGCGGGTGATCGGGTGAGTATTTTCCGTGACCCCAAAGATGCCTGTGTAAACACCGATATGATAGTAACTGATGTGTGGGCAAGTATGGGCCAGGAAGAAGAACAGAAAGAACGTGAAGCAGCATTTCACAACTTTCAGGTAAATGATGAGTTAATGGCTTTAGCTAATAAAGATGCTCTATTTATGCACTGCCTTCCTGCACACCGTGGTGAAGAAGTCAGCGCAAGTGTGATAGATGGGCCACAAAGCGTAGTATGGGATGAAGCGGAAAACAGGCTGCACGCACAAAAGGCCTTGCTTGAATTTTTACTTCGCTAGCACAAGCCACCTCTTAGCTCGAGGTATTTGGCAAGAACCTGATCGGTTTCCTTGGCGAATTCTGTAAAAATAAAGGCCAGCCCGTACATGTTACGGCTGCCTATCACCACTGAGCGTACAATCTTTGCTTTCACCAGCACCCTGCGAAAATCGTCTTTAAATGGCAGGTCAAAGGCCATCTCAAACACCTTGTCTTTATCTGCAGCGGCACCATACTCAATGTAAATACCGCCCATAGATAAATCGACGGCAGTAGCCCTTGCCAGCTCACCGCTGGATAGACGTATAAAGACCGTTAAATTAACTCTAAATCGCTGATGTTGCCTGTTCTCGTTCTCAGGAATATCATCTACCGATACCTCAGACTCATTATCGACTGGCTGAACGGGTGAACCTTCGGCCTCAACTGACGCTGCAGCTTCCTCTAGCACAATTTCTTCTAAGGCTTCATCTGCCATTTTTGAATATTCCTCCAACGTCTACGGCTTATTCAAGATACAATAAGCGCTGCTTTATTAACGCGACCTATTGCATAAATTTTTCATTACAATAATGACTTTTAACCGACACTGTTTTTATAGCATTCTATTGCTCATCTGGCCATCATTGCTATGGGGGATAGATAAGATTCCAGACAATGGAGTACTCGCGTTATGCCCGTCAAACAGCACTTTGCTCAACTATAACCTGCCACCGATTTTTCCGTCCGATAAACTCGATGAAACCAATATTAGTGCCGAGCAAGTACAAAGCATAAATAATTTGCATAGTGCATTCACTGGTAATGTCATTATAGAACGTCATAAGCTACGCCTACTCGCAGACGAAGTTTCACATAATAAAGACACACAACAAATAGAGCTCATCGGCAACGTACATGCCGACACCGAGAACCTTTCACTAAGCGCTAACCGTGGCTGGTTCAATTTACGCAATCATACCGGCGAATTGATCGATAGTCAGTACTTTGTCCCTGGCTCACAATTTTCAGGTAAAACACCTTTATTTAGTGTCACCGACCAGGAAAAAACCATTTTAGTCGACACACAGTTCTCTAGCTGCCCCCCTGAGCGGCCAGATTGGTATCTAGATATGGCATGGCTAGAACTGGATCATCCTTCATCTACTGGAACAGCAAAAAATGCTGTACTTTGGGTAAAAGATATCCCTGTTTTTTATCTTCCCTGGATCCAGTTCCCTCTCAGTGAAGAGCGTCGTTCCGGATTATTAATGCCCTCATTCGGGAGTTCATCTAGCAGCGGCTATGAAATCAGCGTTCCATGGTACTGGAATATTGCAGCAAACCACGATGCCGTTCTCACCCCCAGTAATATTTCTCGCCGCGGGCAAATGCTAACAACCAATTATCGCTACCTTACAAATAACAGTAATGGCACTATAGATGCGGAATATTTAAGTAAAGATCAATTATTTAATGAAAAAGAACGCTATTTAATTAGCCTTAAGAACAACACAAAGCTGTCAAACAATTTAAATCTTAGTGTATTGCTCAACGATGCATCTGACACTCAATATTTAAATGATTTATCAAGTAGCTTAAGCCTAAGCAACACCACTCATTTAGAAAGAAATGCTTCGCTCCGCTATAATCAGGAAAACTGGAATGTAAACGTATTAGCACAATCATTCCAGACAATTGATAACAGCCTTGCAGAAAGTAGCCGGCCCTATCGCCGATTACCTCAAATTACAATTAACGCTAAGGATACAATCGCTGAATTTGCTGATAACCAGCTTAGTGCCGAACTAAAAAGCGAATGGGTAAATTTCGAGCATGAGGCGGATAATAAGCCTCAAGGTTCACGGCTCCATTTAAACCCCAGCTTCTCTCTTCCATTGCAAACTAATGCCTGGTTTTTAAAGCCGACTATTGGCCTAATGCACACACAATATGACACAACCGACAATAGTGGTAACTCTGCGCAATTAGACAATAGGAGTCTGCGTACATTCAGTTTAGATAGCGGTCTATTTTTACAACGCGATATAAACAATAACTCAATGATTCAAACCTTAGAGCCGAGACTTTTTTATCTCAATATTCCTTATAAGAATCAATCATCGATCCCACTATTTGATACCAGCACGCAAGATTTTAGTTTCGCCTCTCTATTCAGAGAAAACCGCTTTAATGGCACCGATAGAATTGGCGATGCCAATCAGATCACTATGGCACTTAGCTCGAGAATTTTAGATAAAGAAAATGGCCATGAACTTATGAACCTAAACATAGGTCGTATCTACTACTTTGATGATCAACAGGTGTTTTTAAATAATACCGTTACTAATACATCTGGAAAAACTTCTGATATTATTACTGAATTCAATAGCAGTATAGATAACTGGCGGGCTCGTGCGACATTGCAGTGGAACAGCAACACAAAAGAATCAGACAAACGAAATTTACAACTCAGTTATGCCGCATCAGACAAGGCGGTTTTCAATATAGGTTATCGTTTTTTCCGTGATATCAATGATGAAAGCAACAATACAGAACAGACCGACTTATCCTTTGCCTGGCCCATCACAAATAATTACTCATTACTCAGTCGTTGGAATTATTCTTTAACCGAAGAACGTGATATTGAGACAATTATAGGTTTAGAATATGAATCGTGCTGTTGGGCGTTACGTTTGGTTTCTCAACGTTATCTAAACGATACAAGCAACCCTATAAATACCGACGAGTACAATTCGTCAATTATGCTTCAATTTGTACTTAAAAACTTTGGCAGCATCTCTGAAAGAGAAGCTACTAACACACTTAAACATGCTATTCTTGGCTACCAACCGGATTATTAATAAGATGCACCATTTAATGAAAACATTTTTTTATTTAACTTTTGTTGTTTTCACTTTATTTTCGTCTCGTATTTTTGCGCTTACAGAACTAGATTCAATAGCCATTATCGTCAATGATGAAACGATTAGTACTCAGCAAATAAAAAAACGTTTAAGCGACTTCAAACGCCAGATAGAAATTCAAGGACAAACACCACCGCCTGAAAAATCGCTAAAAAAACAGGTGATCGAGCGGATGATCCTTGACAGCATTCAATTACAACTAGCTAAGGCACAAGGTATCACTATAGATGATTTAAGCCTGAATAAAGCGCTTGAAAAAATTGCAGCCAATAATCAGAGCACGTTAGATGATATGCGCCGCGTACTTCAAAGCAAAGGGCTTTCTTATACAGATTTTCGCGAACAAACTCGAAAAGACATGATCATTCAACAACTCCAGCAACGTATTATTGTTGGGCTTGTAAAAGTATCTCAACAAGAAATTGACATATTTCTTTCTCAGCAAAAAGAATCTGGTGAAACCGCTAATGACAAATATCATTTAGCACATATTTTAATTGCTACACCAGAAGCTGCATCACCTGAAGAAATTCAAACAGCTAAAGCAAAAGCAGATCAAGCCATTGCTTTTTTAGAAGAAGGTGACACATTCAAGGATGTTGCATTACGTTTTTCTGATGGCAGGCGTGCGCTACAGGGCGGCGACCTGGAATGGCGCAGTGCAGCTGAATTACCCCCACTATTTTTAAATACTGCGCGCACCTTAAGTAAAAACCAGATATCTCAACCACTACGAAGCGCAGGCGGGTTTCATATACTGAAATTAATCGACAAAAAAACCCAGGCTCATATAGTAAGTCAAACGCTCGCCAGACATATTTTGATCAAAACAGATGAAATCACAAACAATGAAGCTGCGAGAAATAAGTTATTAGAAATTAAAACTCGATTAGGTAAGGGAGAGGAATTTTCAGATCTGGCTGCGAAATTCTCACAGGACCCCGGCTCAAAAAACAATGGAGGCGATCTTGGCTGGGCTACGGAAGGCACATTCGTGCCTCGCTTTACCGAAGTAATGAACACGCTAAAGAAAAATCAAATATCGGAACCATTCAAAAGCCAATTTGGCTGGCATATTATTCAGGTACTCGATCGTCGAAAACAAGATGAGACAGCTCAACGTATACGTCAAAAAGCTGAAAGAGCGATTCAAAATCGAAAAGCAGATGAAGAATTACAGTTATGGCTACGCAGAGCCAGAGATGAGGCTTATGTCGATTTTAAAATAAAGACTGCTGAATAAATGATCCCGACTATTGCTATAACACCCGGTGAACCCGCGGGCATTGGTCCTGACTTGGCTATCATTAATGCCCAAGACGATATAAATGCCAATCTTATTTACTTTGCCGACCCGGACATGCTTGCTGCTCGTGCTATAGAATTGAACATAGCAATAAACATTTTATGTTTATCTTCGCTCGACGATATTCCATCTCCACAAAAAAACACAATGCTAGTTTTCCCGGTTAAATTATCAACACCCTGTAAGGCCGGCATATTAAACCCTATCAATGCTCAATATGTTATAGATAGCATTCGACTTGCGGTTGAATCACAGCAACAAAATAAAACACAAGCATTAATGACTGGACCAATCCATAAAGGCGTTATTAATGATGCTGGCATACCATTTTCCGGGCACACTGAATACCTTGCCGAATTGACATCAGCAACCCCTGTAATGATGCTAGCAGCAGAAAAAGAAAAATTACGCGTTGCATTGGTAACGACACACTTGCCCTTGCGCCAGGTTAGCGAAGCTATCAATAAAGATGTCCTCCAGCAAGTTATCACTACCTTGCATGGTGACTTACAAAGCAAGTATGGAATAGCCGAACCTAAAATATTAGTTTGTGGCTTAAATCCTCATGCTGGAGAGAATGGGCATATGGGTACGGAAGAAATTGAAACTATTGAACCTGTACTAAAGTTATTACGCAAAGATGGAATGACATTAATAGGCCCATTACCTGCAGATACGCTATTTACTCCGAAATATCTTGAGCAAGCGGATGCCGTACTTGCGATGTATCACGACCAGGGATTACCGGTGTTGAAGCACGTGGGTTTTGGACATGCTATAAATATTACCCTGGGCCTACCTATCATACGTACTTCAGTAGACCATGGCACAGCCCTTGATTTAACTGCCACATCTAATATTGATTCTGGCAGTTATAAAGCGGCACTAGATAGCGCTATTTTTCTCGCTAATAAACAAACTTTAATTTAGTTAGAACTAATTATTATGGCTACACAACACCGCGCAAAAAAACGCTTCGGTCAAAACTTTTTATCTGACCCGGGCATTATTCAGCGGATAATTCAAAGTATTAATCCAAAACCTGGTCAACGACTTATTGAGATCGGTCCTGGCCTTGGCGCTCTAACCTGCCCTATATTAAAAATGGTAGGCGAAATGGATGTTATTGAATTAGATCGCGATATTGTGCCCAAGTTACAGCTAAATTGTGGCCTGGATTACAGTACCGAAAAAAAGCTTCGTATTCACAATATAGACGTTCTAAATTTTGATTTTACTGCTCTTAACTATGAAGAAGATTTACGTATTATTGGCAACTTACCATACAATATTTCCACGCCCATAATTTTCCACCTGGTTGAGCACTGCAACATCATCCAGGATATGTTTTTTATGCTACAGAAAGAGGTCGTGCTACGACTTGCAGCAAAACCTAATACTAATAATTACAGTCGATTATCTGTGATGGCGCAATACTACTTTTCAGTCACATCTCTATTTCTTGTACCACCTGAATCGTTTGAACCTATTCCTAAAGTCGATTCAGCTATAGTTCGTTTAATTCCACACACTGAAAAACCTGTTAAGGTAAACGATGAAAAAGAGTTTGCAAAACTAGTACGCATAGCATTTTCACAGCGACGTAAGACTCTACGCAATGTACTTCGAGATGTGTGTTCCGCTGAACATATAGAGAAAGCTGGTATAGACCCGAGCGCCAGAGCACAAACGCTTACGTTGCAGCAATTTGCAGACTTACACAATAGCCTTACATAACACACAATAACCTCCTAAAATTGAGCGTTAATAATTCACCCTATTTCTGTTATGCTAAACTTAATTTAAGGGTAGTATTTTTATGAATGATGATGCATATAAAGTTAATGTGGAAGTTTCACCAAATTATATAGAAGACCAATCAAGGCCAGATCAACAGCACTTTGTCTTTTCCTACACTGTTACTATCACAAACAATGGCAATCAACCTGCCAGGCTATTAACGCGTCACTGGATAATCACTGATGCTATGGGAAAAACTCAGGAAGTAAAAGGTGATGGCGTTGTTGGTGAACAGCCATACTTAAAACCCGGTGAAGGCTTCCAGTATACAAGTGGCACCATGATGAAGACATCAAGCGGCTCTATGATGGGCAGCTATCAAATGATTGCGGATGATGGATTCCATTTTGAAGCTGACATTCCTGAATTCTACTTGCTAGCACCAACAACTCTGCACTAACACAGGATTTAATATGGGGCTCAAATTTAGCTACACACTACTTGCCCCTGTTTATGATTTTATTGTGTCCAATGCAACACAGCCTATGCGTATTTCCAGCATACAAAGGCTTAATCATACAACCCCACAGTCAGTGTTAATAAATGGTATTGGCACCGGTTTGGACATACCTTTTTTACCTGATCAGCATAATTACACAGGTATAGACATTACGCCTGCTATGCTTGCAAAATGTAAGCAGAGGCTTAACGCTTCAAGACTTAAATTGCACCTACAAAATGCAGACGCTATGAAACTGCCATTTGCAGACAATCAGTTTGATGTTGTCTTAATGAATCTTATACTTGCGGTTGTACCTAATCCTCTTAAAGCACTTCAGGAAGCAATTCGAGTTACAAAACCTCATGGCAAAATTTACATTATGGATAAATTTCTTCCTAATGGAAAACTGGCGCTAATTCGTCGTTCAATCAATTTAGTTATGCAACATATTGCAACACGAACAGATGTTGTATTTGAACCCTTACTTAAAAATTGCCCTGAAGCTAAATTACTAAAGGATACACCTTCTTTATTAAATGGCTGGTTTCGATTAATTGATCTGGAAAAAATGCACTAATGTCCACATATGCAATCGGCGATATTCAAGGCTGCTTCGCACAATTAAAAGATCTATTAGAAAAAATAGATTTCAAATCCGATAAAGACAAACTATGGTTTGCCGGCGACATTATTAACCGCGGCCCGGACTCCCTTAAAACGATTAGGTTTATAAAGTCTCTTGAGGATAATGCAATAACTGTATTAGGTAACCACGATTTACATTTACTGGCAATTGCAAATGGGCACAAAAAACAAGGTAAGAGAGATACTATACAAGAAATACTCGATGCAAAAGACTCACAAGCCATCCTTGATTGGTTAATACAACGTCCACTATTTTATTACCAGGAAAAACATAATGTTTGCATGAGTCATGCAGGTATTTTTCCTGAATGGAACATACATCAAGCGCTTACCTATTCAGCGGAAGTACAAAATATTTTAACGGGTCATCAATCACATGAATTTTTTCGTCATATGTATGGCGATAAACCTGCCAAATGGTCTGTACACTTAAGCGGCTGGGACAGACTGCGCTTCATTACAAACGTATTTACTAGAATGCGTTACTTGAGAGATGATATGAAATTATCATTAAAAGAAAAAGGCGCACCTGGCAAGCAGCCTGACAATATAAAACCCTGGTTTGAATTTGAGCGACCAGATAGCCAGCTAAACATTGTATTTGGACACTGGTCTACACTTAAAAATCCAAACATAGACTACCTGCACCCTTTAGACACCGGATGCTTATGGGGCGGAGAGCTAACTGCTTTAAAAATTTCAGCCAAGATGAAAAAACGAATTACTATAAATTGCCCACAATCCAAACCAATAGTTAAACCTAGTAGTTAACTCTTTCTCTGGTAAGCAACAACAGAAAAATTAAAATTATTTTTTTCATCTGCTTTGAAGTTTTTCTGATCAAGTATATCCCATTCGAGCTGATTAATTTCAGGAAACCATGCATCCCCTTTACAATCTGCATCAACAAAGGTTAAATACATTTTTTCTGCACGAGAGATCATTTGCTCATATATATTGGCACCGCCAATAATCATCACTTCTTCTGCATCTTCTACCAACTCGAGCCCAGAATCAATACTATCAACAACATCAATACCATCTGCACTAAATCCTGATCGCGAAATAACAATATTTTTTCTTCCAGGTAACGGCCTACCAATAGATTCAAATGTTTTTCTTCCCATAAGCACTGGCTTACCCAGTGTTACTTCTTTGAAGTGCTTAAAATCTGCAGGAAGATGCCAGGGCAAACCATTATCAGATCCAATAAGGCGATTTTTATCCATTGCTGCAATAATAGAAATTATCATATTTATTTTTAATAACTAAACCGAGAAAGGATAGGAAATTGCTTCATGATGCTCATAACCAATCACTTCAAAGTCATCTAATGTCACCCAGGTTTCCAAATCTTTTAGTGATTTTATATCTGGATTTATTTCTAAGCGTGGAGAAGCATATGGTTTACGTTGCAGTTGAACATCTCGCATTAATTCAAGCTGATCTTCATAAATATGCGCGTTAACAATCTTATGATATGCCAATCCAGCTTTATTACCCGTAATCTGTGCCATAACTTTTAGAAAGAAAAAAACCTGCACCTGATTAAAATTCTGCCCCAGAGGTACATCACAAGAGCGCTGATACGACGTTAAATATAAGGTATCATTTAGCAATGAGAAAGTATGTGTATGCATACATGGGCGGAGACAACCCATATGGAACTCACCTGGATTATAAAAACTTAAAATTTCACCACGATCATCAATGCCTTTCGAAAGATTATCAACAATTTTACCTAGCTGATCAATTTCACCACCATCAGGTTTATTCCAATGACGACCCTGTACACCATAAACGCGCCCCATATCATCATCGCCTTTACGATGATGGTTAGCTAGCCAGACTTCATTATCATTCGCATTTGCATCCCATGTTTTCGTACCCAGGGCACGAAAATCTGCTGCATTATCATAGCCGCGAATATAACCTAAAAACTCTGCAATAGCAGACTTCCAATAACTTTTTCGTGTTGTAACTAATGGGAATTCATTTTCGCCAACATTATAGGTTAAGTCTGCATTTACAATTGTTAGACATCTCTTGCCTGTACGTTTATTTTCAATCCAGTGGCCTTCATCAATAATACGCTGACATAAATCTAAATACTGTTTCATGCTTTTTCTACTTTCTGTTTTTTATATGCCAAATAAATAATCGCAACACCGAAGATAATCATTGGGATTGATAATTGTTGCCCCTTAGTCATCCAGTCAAACATCACAAAGCCTAAATGTGCATCCGGTGTTCGATAAAACTCCGTCACAAACCTGAAGCCTCCATAAGCCAACATAAACACACCACTTACTGCCATAGTGGGCCGAGGCTTTCTAGAAAAAACAAACAGAATAATAAATAGTAATAAACCTTCTGTTAGCGCTTGATACAAAGATGATGGGTGACGAGCCACATGATCGCCGTAATCCATAGCCCATGGAATCATTGTATCTACTGGTCTACCCCATAATTCCTGGTTTATGAAATTACCTATACGGCCAAA
>Ga0316209_1001937_pt1 | contig 18599 bp, 24 predicted proteins | sample 6monopyrite_MG_FD_204945 | JGI IMG/M metagenome (GOLD analysis project Ga0316209, IMG submission 204945) | Microbial mat bacterial communities from mineral coupon in-situ incubated in ocean water Damariscotta River, Maine, United States -... | ecosystem: Environmental > Aquatic > Marine >...
TATGTATTGCAGAAGCTGGACATAGGCAAGGCAAAAACTTTTCTGTTCAGGCCAATATGATGTTAAATAATACAGTTTGGGATGCAATGGCAAATGCTTTTGAAACTACAAAAGGAAGTTTAAGTGAGCGTATTTTGGCATCATTAAAAGCAGCTCAAAACGAAAAAGGAGATATTCGCGGGAAACAATCGGCTGCTATATTAATTATAAAAGGAGAAGCTACAGGAAATTCTTGGGAAGATACAATTATGGATTTAAGGGTTGAAGATCATCCAAATCCAATTGAAGAATTAGAGCGATTAATAAAAATTCATAAAGCTTATGAATATATGAATAAAGGTGATTTAGCAATGGAAGAAGGGCATTCTAAACAAGCAGAACAATTGTATTTAAAAGCTCAAAACTTATTTCCCAATAATTTAGAAATGCAATATTGGTATGCAATCAATTTATTAAATAATAAGGAGTTTAATAAAGCTAAACCTATTTTAAAATCTATTTTTAGTCAGGATAAAAACTGGAAAATATTATTACCACGTTTGGTTGAGAGTAAGCTATTAGACATAACTGAAGCAGAACTTAAAACGGTTATGCAGTTTTAATTTTTTTTAGCAAACACCTTGCTCTGGCTTTATATCCAGCACTACCTGATTGAAAGTCCTTTTCTAATATCATTTTTAACTCCGGACGAATCCAATCAAAATCTTTACCCAATAAAAACAGTGTATTCATAGCATAAGCTTTTGCGGCTATTTTCTGGTCGGTAATCATAAAATCGAAACACAATTCGATAATTTTTTCTTTATGTTTGGGTTTTAATTTTTCTTTGGTGAGATTCATGTTCTTGTTATAATAGGCTTCAACAAGATATTCACAAATCTTGGCAATAGGTCTTACAGCAGAATCTAAATATACCTTATGCATTTTAAAAGTAAAACAATCTAAATGTGGTAAAACTGAATCTAGGTTTTCTCTAGCAACAAATTCTAACAACCAACCAGCACGACATGAAACTTTATCGTCCACACGAAATAGAATATCCATCACTTGCGTAATTAATTCAGGATTATTAATAACTAAATGCGCATATTTTTTTCGGTTTTCGCGCGAATGATTTACATTATCCAATTCCTTGTATAATTCTTCTGTAGTCATCAATAATTTAGTACATTTAAAAACCTAAAAATAACTAATTATGAAGATTATAAAAAAAATACTATTGTTGTTATTAGCTGTGTTTGTAATAGCTCAATTTTTTGGACCAGAGAAAAATGAAGGAAGTACAACTTCCCTTGAATCGTTTTTGACAGACACTAATCCACCCGAAGATGTAAAACTTATTTTAAAAGAAAGTTGTTTTGATTGCCATAGCAATGTTACTCGATATCCTTGGTATAATAACATTACTCCAGTAAACTATTGGTTGGCTGGACATATAGATCATGCTAAAGAAGAATTAAATTTTTCAGCATGGAATGATTATACAGTTAAAAAGAAAGACCATAAATTAGACGAATTAATAGAATTGGTTGAAGAGAAAGAAATGCCATTGCCATCGTACACATGGACACATACCGAAGCAAAACTTACAGACACACAAATTAAAAGTGTTATTACTTGGGCAAAACAACTGCGTTCTGCTTATAGTTTAGAGCTAAAATCCGAATAAATTAGTTTACAACATTCAGTTGTAGTAAGCAGTAAATTATTTTAAGTCTAATTATTATTCGTGTATTCGTGGCAAAAAAACTTCTAATCATTGGTTTTGTATGGCCTGAACCAAAAAGTTCGGCTGCGGGAAGCCGAATGATGCAGCTTATAAAGGTTTTTTTAAACGAGGGTTATAACATTACTTTTGCAAGCCCTTGTGCAAAAAGTGATAATGCTTTCAATTTAGAAAGTATTGGTGTTTCTCAAGTGGGTATTGAGTTAAACAATTCAAGTTTCGATGCCTTTATTAAAGACTTAAAGCCTGATGTGGTACTTTTTGACCGTTTTATGATAGAAGAACAGTTTGGTTGGCGCATTGCTGAAAACTGTCCAGAAGCGCTTAGAATTTTAGATACCGAAGATTTGCATTGCCTACGAAAAGCAAGAGAACAAGCTTTTAAAGATAACAATCCATCTAATACATCATATTTATTTAGAGATATTGCTAAACGCGAAATAGCCAGTATTTATAGAAGTGATTTAAGTTTAATTATTTCGGAAGCTGAAATGGAAATCCTTCAAAACACATTTAAAGTCCCTAAATCACTATTACTTTATTTACCTTTTATGCTAGATGAGGTTACCGACAAAGCAATCAACAATTTACCAAAATTTAAAGAACGACAACATTTTGTAACCATTGGAAATTTTTTGCATGCACCTAATTACAATTCAGTATTGTATTTAAAAGAAACCATTTGGCCATTGATTAGAAAACAATTACCAGAAGCCGAATTACACATTTATGGTGCTTATACATCACAAAAAGTAAACCAATTACATAATATAGCTGAAGGGTTTTTAGTAAAAGGATATGCTAAAAATGTTAACCAAGTTATGCTACATGCTAAAGTATGTGTAGCACCTTTGCAATTTGGCGCAGGACTTAAAGGAAAACTTGTTGATGCTATGCAAAACGGAACACCTTGTGTAACAACAAACATTGGTGCCGAAGGCATGTATGGAAATCTAGAACCTAATGGTTTTGTTGCAGATGATGCTCTAGAGTTTGCCAATAAAGCTACTAATTTATACTCAAATAAAGTCCTTTGGCAAGAAAAGCAACATAACGGATTTGGGGTAATTAATAAGCGTTTTAACAAAAGGGTATTTAAAAATAAATTGATAAATAGTTTAGAGGAAACGCATAAACAACTTCACGAAAAACGATTAAGCAATTTTACAGGAGCAATGTTACAATATCATACCATGCAAAGCACCAAATTTATGTCGCGTTGGATAGAAGAAAAAAATAAGTAAACATTATGAAACAGGTAATTATTGCAATGATTTTTGCTTTATTAATAACTTCTTGTAAACAAGAAAAAACGAATGAATTGAATTTACCAGACCCTTTTCAAGCTGGTTGGAAAAGCGAAAAAGTATGTGAAGTGCTTGAAGATAATGATGAGTTACGTGTTTTAAAATGCTCTTTTCCGCCAAATGTTGGTCATGAAAAGCACTACCACAATCCCCATTTTGGATATGCACTTGTTGGAGGAACATTTAAAATAGACGACGCCTCAGGAACAAGGGAAGTAAGTTTTCCAACAGGTTATTCGTGGAATAAAGATGAGGTGTCTGAACATCAAGTGCTAAATGTTGGCGATAGTACTTCGGTGTTTTTAATTATTGAGTATAAATAATTCAAGTTTCGTATAATGTGTTTTTACAACTCCTCTACAAGTTGAATGTTATTTCCACAGGTGTCGTTAAAAACGGCGACTTTTACAGTCCCCATTTCAGTTGGCTTCATACTGAATTCTACATCTAAATTACTTAATCGGTCATATTCTTCATCGACACTTTGAACATCAAATTGAGTGTAAGGATGTCCTGCTTCCATCAATGCATCTTGAAATACTTTACACGGCTCAAAATGATTAGGAGCTGGTTCCAATAACAATTCTGGGCCATCCTGCCATTCGGCCGAAACTAAAGTCAACCATCTATTTCCACCTCCTAATGGTAAATCCTTCTTTTTTATGAAGCCCAATTTTTCAGTATAAAATTTTAAGGCTTTTTCTTGGTCTCTAACAGGAATACTAATTAATGTTACTTTCATTTTTGTTTATTGCTTAGACGCAATTATTTTTGTTTCTCTACAAAAGTTTTTAAATTATATAACTAAATGGTTTTTACTAAATAAGATAACAAGATAATCAATTTCTAATATAATATTTGGAAATTAATTAAATGTAAAGTATATTTGTCATATAGTAAAAATAATTAGTCATAATGATTAATATGTTTGTCAATTAAATCTTAATATAATGAATACAGAAAAAATAATGAATTGCGAAAGAGAGCGTTTAAACAAAGTCACTAATTTTAGATTACCACATACATTTTGGACTATTGGTATGATAGTAACAGGACTATCAATTGCTACCATGTTTATACGTGCTTTTGCAATGGAAGGCGACACCGAATGGCTAAAAGAGCTTACAAGAAAGGGCATGCTAGTTGGATTGCTTTTGATGTCTATTTCAAAAGACAAAGAAGAAGACGAACTTACTATTAAATTAAGAATGCAATCGTATGCATTTGCATTTGTAGTTGGTGTTGCCTATGCTTTAATAATGCCTTATGTAGAGTTTGGTGTTTCAAATGTAGTAAATTCAGGTGGAGAGGCTTATAAAAATTTGGGAGATTTTCAAGTACTCGTTTTTATGCTGTTGGTACAGCTTATGTCTTTTCACACTTTAAAACGCTATAGATAATGCAAAATACCATAAAAGTAGAACGTGCTATTTTAAACTTGACACAAGACGATCTAGCAAAGCGCATTGGTGTGTCTCGACAAACCATAAATTCTATAGAAGCCAATAGGTATGTGCCATCAACTGTTTTGGCGCTCAAACTCTCAACGTTATTTAATAAACCTGTTAACGACTTTTTTAAATTAAGCGATGATGATTAAGTTTTGTGTTTTTTTAGTTGTTTACTTAGTGTGTTTTATAGTGAATGTTATGCTTGGTTAGGGAGTTTTGTTTAGCATGTATGGTTTTAGTTGCGTTGGCAAGAATTAAGGATTAAAAGAAGACGACCCAAAGGAACATCAGTAGAATTATACAAGCAACAGAACAAGCAATTTGCAATACTTAGTTGGCAACCGTTTTATGAATTGGTGAACTCTATTAATTTAATTAACCTTTTCCTTATATTTTCGTATTCTCGTTTTTTATGTGTTTCCCATATAAAAAGTTCATTTAAACAATTTTCAAACTCAGCACTCTTTAACAAGTGATCATTAGAGGGCATTAGCTGAGAGCCTTTTACGCGGTCAAATGCAAATTTATCTATTTCCCTCCAGGAACCATATTTTTTAATGTAGTCTATAAAGTATTGGTAGGCATAATCACTTTTTGTTTCATAGAATTCGAGTTTTTCAATTTGACTAATCCAATCATATATTAAATTTTTTAGCTCACTATTTTCTACGTTATTTAAATTTCCTGAACTTTGAATGGATGTTATATTTAAATTACTTCTATTCCAATTTGAAAAATTTAATTTAGATAATAAACTATCTAACTTTTCACCCTTATATTTGTTTGTGGTTGAATCATTCATTGATGCCAAAAGATTATCTGATGAATTAATGGATAATTCCGACAATCTAATTGTACTGTCAAGTTTAATTAAATTCCCCTTTAATTCTAAATTTAAATTTTCAATGGTTTTATTTTGCGCTTTTAATTTAGAGCTGTTCTCGTTCCAGTTATTAACTTGTAACGCAATTAAAATCCCAATAACCACAAGAATAATTTCACCAATTGCATAAAGTAAATACTTGCTAACCTTATTTTCTTTAATCATATGCTGTCTAATTTTTCTAAATAATGTTATCATATTCTATTTTCTAAAAAAAAAGGGAAACCATTAGTTTATATAAATGAAATATCATGTTTTTGATATTAAACGCCAACGAAGTTAGTTGATTTTTTTTAATACTAATGCATTTCCTTTAATTGTGCAATCACTTTTAAAATACCACTTGTAGCTTTGTCTTTAATAACAGTTATTTGTGCATTGTTGCTCATTGCAGGTTTAGGATCTATATAAAATATTTTGGTACCATTGTTTACATAATGCATCAAACTAGCAGCTGGATACACTTGCATCGAGGTACCAATAATAAGTAGCACATTAGCAGTTTGGCACATAACTACTGCTTTTTCCATCATTGGTACAGCTTCGCCAAACCACACAATATGTGGTCGCAACTGGTAGCCTTTACTGCATAGATCTCCTAAAACTAAATCCTGTTTCCAGCTTTGCACATCAAACTCATCATAAGTGCTACGTACTTTCAATAATTCACCGTGTAAATGAAGGACATTTGTGCTTCCTGCACGTTCGTGCAAATCATCCACATTTTGAGTGATGACAGTGACTTTGTAATCTTTTTCCAATTTAGATAATGCATAATGAGCACTATTAGGCTGCACTTGCACTAATTGTCTTCTGCGTTGGTTATAAAAATCTAAAACCAATTCAGGGTTTTTTTCAAATCCTTGTGGCGAAGCAACCTCCATTACATTATGGCCTTCCCACAAACCATTGGCATCTCTAAAAGTTTGTAGGCCACTTTCGGCACTTATTCCTGCTCCAGTTAATACAACTATGTGCTTCATTAGTTTAAAAATATTGTTTTATAACTGTTAAATATAATTTACCAAAAAACATATTGGGTTGTTAGTAAATTTTTGTTACGGCTCATTCATATACCAAAAATAGAAATTATACCAACATTGCGAATCACATTATTAATGTAAAGTAGCAATCTACTTATTATTATTCTGAAAATTAAAAAGATTACCACGTCGCTTTGCTCCTCGTAATGACATTCTGTATTTTTGGTATATGATAGATGAAAAATTAGTTACTTACCTGGAATCGTATTTAACAGAGCAAAGAAAAATACGGTTTCAACAAGTACTATCTCAACGTACCAAACATTTTACGGTAGCTATTGAAGATGTGTATCAATTACACAATACAAGTGCAGTGATGCGTAGCTGCGATGTGTTTGGCATACAGGAATTACATATAATTGAAGAGCAAAATGTAAAGCAAATTGATAGGGAAATAGCTATGGGAGCGCAAAAATGGGTAGATTTAAAACGTTATCATTCGGCTAAAAGTTGCATCCATTCATTAAAAAAACAAGGTTATCAAATTGTTGCAACTACTCCACATATTAAGGACTGTGATTTACAAGATTTTGATGCCACGAAAAAATCATGTTTCTTTTTTGGTCGGGAAACCGAAGGATTATCAAAAGAGGTGATGAGTAAAGCAGATGTGTTTTTAAAAATACCAATGGTTGGTTTTACCGAAAGTTTAAATATTTCGGTATCAGCAGCTATTATTATGCAATATGCCACAAATAAGTTAAAGAAAAGTCATGTTTCTTGGCAACTTTCTGAAAGTGAAATGCTAGAAAAACGCTACGATTGGTGCATAAAAACTATTAAAAGTAGCGACCAAATTTTAGAACACTATAAAAATCAAACTTAATTTTGTAAATTTAAGTCCATTAAACATACATTAATTCAACCAACCAACCATGACAATATTTTTATACGTACTTGCTGCTATTGTTTTATTAATTGTAGTACTAGGGTTAATCGCACCCAATAATTACCAGGTAAGAAGAAGCATTATTATTCATCGTCCACTTCCCGAAACTTTTCAGTATTTAAAATCTATTAAAAACCAAGATAATTGGTCACCTTGGAAAAAGAAAGATCCAAATATGCGACAAACTTTTGAGGGCACTGATGGAGAAATAGGGTTTGTATCCAAATGGAAAGGAAATAAAGACGTAGGCGAAGGTGAGCAAGAGATAATTGCAATTGTAGAAAATGAATCCATTGACACCGAACTGCGGTTTTTTAAGCCATGGAAATCGCAATCTATTGGACATTTATTGGTAGATAAGGTCGATGAGAACCAAACAATGGTTACTTGGGGATTTTCGGGTAGAAACCCATTTCCGCTTAACATAATGATACTGTTTGTTAATTTTGAAAAAGCAGTAGGGAAAGATTTTGAAGAAGGCCTTGAGAGTTTAAAAGAACTTTTAGAAAGAAAATAAAGCAATTATGGAAGGTGGTAATATGGTAGGCTGGTTTGAAATACCAGTATCAAATATGGAACGTGCAAAGGCTTTTTACGAGGTGGTTTTTAACATTAAAATTAATGTTGTTGATTTTGGAGGACTACTCATGGGTTGGTTCCCATCAAGCAATGAAAATGCTTATGGAGCTTCTGGTTCGCTAATTAAACAAGAATCTTACATTCCCAGTAAAGAAGGCACTTTAGTGTATTTTATGAGTGAAGATTTACAAAACGAATTAGATAGAATTGAACAAGCAGGCGGAACAATATATAAACCTAAAACTCAAATCTCACCAGAACATGGCTTTATGGGTGTTTTTATTGATACGGAAGGCAATAGGATTGCACTGCACTCACAAAACTAAGGTTGAGAGCGGCTTTTACTAAGTACTTTATATTCTTCATAACATTCGCTAATCGCATCCAATATTTGAAGGTCGTTAGCAGTTCGTATAAAGTCTTTGGAGTAATTGCACTCACTTATTAACAGGTCAAGATCTACTTTATCGACATTTAGAAGTGCTGTAAGCATTTCACGATCAAAACGTGAAGCCAGAAGATTTCGTATTTCGTCATCTGCTTTCATTTGCCTTAGCTTACGCATTTCTCTAGGTTTTTTTCCAAACATTTTATGCAAGAAATCGGCTGGATTAAAAATAGCACCTAACACCTTACTTACCATACTTGGCGAGTTAGTGCGTCCTTCATATCCAGTAGATGGAAGTCCTGAAATACTATATCGTGTATCACGGCGTATAGGAACTTGTTGTATATCAATTTCTAGGTAACCTGTTAATCGCAATTGGTTTACTACTACTTTTTCTAATGCTAAAGCAAGCTCGGTCATTTCTATGGATGTCGCTGCACCAAATACAATCCAATCGTTAGTCACTCGAACTTTAATAGATTTATAACCTAAATAAGAAAAATGCAAGGTATCGTTAACATTAGCTCCTATTTCAAACTCGCCATTAACATTGGTAGAAGTACCAATAACTTGGTTAAGATTTACAATATTAACACTCTCAAGAGGTGAGCCATTTTCGGCACGAATTACTTTACCTTTTACAGAGGTTTCCTGAGCATAACAAAATACAGATATAAATAATAGACTTAAAAGTAGGCAGCACTTTTTCATGTAATAACTTTAGAGTATAAAAGTACTAAACAAAACGTATATAATTTGAAATGCTTACTATTTTGACTTAAAATTAACAAGAAAATTTACTTTCTTCTACTACGTCTTGGTCTAGATGATGCAAAATCTCCAGATGCTTTGCCAGAATCGGAACGTCTTGAACTTGATTTAAACTCTGAATTTCTTCGTTCATTACGATTTTCGCTACCACTTCTAGAGTCTGAGCGTCTTTCGTTGCTTCTTCTGTCATTTCTAGATCCAGAGTCACTTCTTGGTTTTGAACGTCTTCCGCTGCTGCGTCTATCATCACGTCCACCACCACGGTTTCTATTTCTTCCGCCGCCTCTGTCTTCGCTAACTTCCACATTTACAAAGCGACCATTGTGTTTGAAATCGGTGAAAAATGCTAATACTTTTTCTTGTAATGCTTTTTCAGTATTAAAAAATGAAAAACTTTCTTTAACATCAACCTTAAAGACATCGTCTCTTCCTAATTCTAAAGTGTCTTTTAAGAAATCTTTTAAGGACATCCAATCGTAACCATCTTTACGGCCAACATTTATAAAGTAACGTGAATCGTTAGAGCTCTTACCATAATCACGTCCACCATCACGATCTCCTCCTCGATCACCATCACGAGAATCGGTAACGTTTAAGTTTTTCGTTTTTTGGTAATAGTTAAAGAAACGCGTAAACTCTACAGAGAAGAATTTTTTAATTAATTCGTCTTTAGAGCTGTCTTCAAATAACTCATTAATACTAGTAAGGTATTTGTCGATTTCATGATTTACTTCTGTATTATGAATTTTGTTTGCAAGTGACATTAATTGCACTTCGCAAATTTCCATACCATCTGGAATTTCTTTTTTCTCAAACTGCTTTTTAATAATGCGTTCAATACTTTTTATTTTACGCACCTCACTTTTAGAAACAATTACCATAGAAATACCTGTCTTTCCTGCTCGTCCTGTTCTACCGGAACGATGTGTATAGATTTCAGGTTCATCAGGCAGTTGGTAATTTATAACGTGCGTAATATCGTCAACATCAATACCACGAGCAGCAACATCTGTAGCTACCAACATTTGTATTTGTTTGTTTCTGAAGGATTTCATGACCAAATCACGTTGGTTCTGGCTTAAATCGCCATGTAATGCACCAGCACTATAACCATCTTCAATTAAGTTTTCGGCAACTTTTTGAGTATCACGTTTTGTACGACAGAAAATCACAGAAAAAATATCTGGATTTGCATCAGACAAACGTTTTAATGCTTGGTAACGGTCTCTGGTATTTACCAAGTAATACTCATGAGATACTTGGTTGGTGCTTTCGTTTTTATTTCCTACTGTTATTTCAACAGGACTGTTCATGAATTTTTTTGCAATAGTAGAGACCTCTTTAGGCATTGTTGCAGAAAATAACCATGTGCTTTTATCTTCAGGCGTATGCGATAAGATATCGGTAATATCTTCATAGAATCCCATATTTAGCATTTCATCGGCTTCGTCTAAAACGGCATATTCAATTTTAGAAATATCAACCAAACGTCTGCTAATCATATCTTTCATACGTCCAGGAGTCGCTACAATTATTTGTGCACCACGTTTTACCTCTCTAGCTTGATCTGTAATACTGGCGCCTCCGTAAATAGCTGTGACATTTAAGCCTTTGCAATATTTACCGTAAAGCTTCATTTCGTTAGTGATTTGTAAGCAAAGCTCCCTGGTTGGTGATAGAATTAAACCTTGTGTTGTTCGGCTATTGATATCAATTTTTTGTAGCATAGGAAAACCAAAGGCAGCTGTTTTTCCTGTACCTGTTTGCGCTAAGGCTACTAAATCTGTTTCTTGGTCTAAAAGAATTGGAATTGCTTTGTCTTGTACTTCGCTAGGAGTTTCAAATCCTAAATCTGTAATAGCTTGTAAAAGGTCTTCATTAAGACCTAAGTTTTGGAATGTGTTCATTCGAGTAATAAGTATTCGATTATGTTATGTGGTGTTACATAAAGAAGCGAATCGACATACTTAAACCTAAACTTCTAGTAACACATCCTCACCCTGAGGAATTAAATAAAACTCAGTCTTCTGAGTTTCAGCGTGCAAATATAGTGTTATTTTTTATTTTGCTTAAGGTTTGTTGAAGTTTTTAACAAAAGGTTTTGTTTTTTGAATAGGAGGGCAGGGAACAGTTTCGAAAGAGCTATATACATAACAGTCTCCTTCGTTTGGTTTCAAAAACGTTTTTACAATTCTCACATTTCTAGAAGAACTTGCATTCCCTTTAAAACCTTTTTATTTATAATCAACTCGCACAACAACTCAATTTAGACACATCCTTCCCAAAAGTGATAGCGGCTAATTTGATGCCTTCACCCAATGTTAAATAGGGATAAAAACTTTCGGCTAGATCTTTTACAGTGATACCAAATTTAATAGCCATACTCAATTGTTGTATCAGTTCACCGCCTTCTGGTGCTATTACTCTTGCGCCAATGAGTTTATCGGTTTCAGTGTTACGTATCAGTTTTATAAACCCTCTGGTATCTTGAGCTGCCAAGGCTCTTGGAACGTGAACTAAATCCAGTTTACTGACCTCAAAAGGGATTCCCTTTTTTTCTGCTTCTATTTCATCTATCCCTGCTCCCGCAATTTGAGGGTCCGTAAAAACCACCCAAGGCAATGAAGCGTAATCCATACTCTGTTTTGATAAAGAAAATGCATTGTTTACCGCAGAATTCCCTTCAGTTGCCGCTGTATATACAAATACTGGTGTAATGGTAACATCTTTGGTTTTCTTTTTAAATATATTTTTCAACTGTTTGAAATTTTATAGTTCACTGAAAATGAAGAAACTAAAAATTTCTACACATTACTCACGTAATGCTATTTGAAGCAATCTATGTTCGTGAATCTTCGATTTCAGTAATTCGCATAAAAAATTTAATCATGTCGTTCCGATAACTATCGGGAGGTATGCAATGATGAAATTTGTTTATGCTCATTTCATAAGTTTTGTTTTTAAAGTACTTTACTTTTAATTACCATTAATTTTTCTCTTGTCATTTCGCGCATGGAATATTGGATTCCTCCCATTCCAATTCCAGAGGTATCTCTTCCACCAAAAGGCATCCAATCTACCCTAAAAGCGGTATGGTCATTTACCATTACTGCCGTTGCGTTTAACTTCTTTACACAATCCAACGCTACATCTAAATTTTTAGTAAAAACAGCTGCTTGAAAATGAACGTCTAAACTATTGGCAATTTCAATGGCTTTTTCTCTTTCAGAATATGAATATATACAAACAACAGGGCCAAATATTTCTAAAGTAGAAACTTTTGCATTTGCTGGTGGATTTAATAAAACCGTTGGCTGGTAACATGTATCAGAAATTCGTTTTCCTCCTGTTAGTAATTTTGCGCCTCCTTCTACAGCCTCATCCACCCATTGTTCTACGCGATCTACTTCTCGAGGTAAAATAAGTGGGCCTACTTCTGTTTTTTCATCCATTTGATTACCTACAACTAGTTTATTTGCCATTGCTGCCAATTGATCAGCAACATCATCGCAAATGCTTTCATGAACAAAAACTCTTTGTACCGAAACACACACCTGTCCTGCATGATAAAAACCACCTTTTAATAAAGAAGGAAGCATTATAGTGAAATCTGCATCTTTTTCAACAATAACTGCAGCTGATCCTCCATGTTCTAATGCACATCGTGTACCTGGAGATAGTTTAGATTTTAAATACCAACCTACTTTAGATGAGCCTATAAACGAAAAATAATTAACTCTGCTATCAGTAACCAATTGTTCAGCAGCTTCGTTTTCGCAAATAATTGCTTGACACCAACCCTCTGGTAAGCCTGCTTCTTTTAAAATGTCAACTAATGCCAAACATGATAAAGGTGTTGTTAGCGCAGGTTTAACAATTACTGGACAACCAGCAGCAACAGCTGTAATCACTTGGTGTACAATTAAATTTAATGGATGATTAAATGCACTTATAGAACTTACTACACCGATGGGTTCACGAGTAGTAAATCCTAATCGGTTTTCTGATGCTTTGGTTAATCCCATCGGGATTTGCTCGCCTTTTAATTGCCCAATATGCTCTGTTGCTATTTTAACACCGTTTATAGCACGCAAAACTTCAACTTTAGAATCGATATAAGGTTTGCCGCCTTCTTGCGCTGCTGTAAGTGTTAACTCTTCAATTTGAGAATTCATTATGGCAGTTGTTCGCTCTAAAATGGCTATGCGTTCATGGGCTGATATCCATTTGGATTGATTTTGAAATAAGTCATGAGCGATAGTCAGTGCTTTTTCGACTTCTTTTTCTCCAACCAATGGTAGCTCTTTGATTAAACTTTGGTCGTAGGGTGATTTTACTTGTAACATATAATTGCTTGTTTTGAAAACGAAGTGCCTGTATTCCGGATTTGGCAGCCTACGCTTATAGTTTGCATGTTTTTTCTTTTAATAGAACATTGAGTATGGGATGGTTAAGCGAGTAATCAACAGCCAAATCTATAACGTGAACGCCATCCATTTTTAAACATTTTGATAATATGTCTTTAAAGTTTTCATCACTTGTTGGTCTGTGTCCTTTGGCTCCATAACTTTCTGCATATTTTACAAAATCAGGATTGTTATAATCCAAACCAAAATTATCAAAACCCATGCCTTCTTGTTTCCATTTTATCATTCCATAAGCACTATCATTTAAAATGATAACAATCATATTTAAACTTAACCTAACTGCTGTTTCTAATTCTTGAGAATTCATCATAAATCCACCATCACCACTAACTGAAATTACTTTTTTAGTTGGGTTAATCAATTTAGCACATATTGCAGATGCTAATCCTGCTCCCATTGTTGCTAATGCGTTATCTAATAACAAAGTATTTGATTGATAACATTTGTAATTTCTTGCAAACCAAATTTTATACATACCATTATCTAAAGTTACAATGGCATCATCTGGTAATTCTTCTCTAACAATGTGTACTAACCGCTGCGGTAAAATTGGAAAACGATTATCTTGTGAATATTTGGTTAAATGAGCTTCTACCTCTTTTTTAATTCTTGAGTAATATGATAAGTCCCAATTACTTTTGTTTTCAATATGTTTTGCAATATGAATAATTGAAGTAGAAATATCTCCAATAACATTTAACTGTGGAAAATAAACCTCATCTATTTGTGCTGGAAAAAAGTTAATGTGGATGACTTTTGTTCCGTCTTCTTCCATAAAAAATGGTGGTTTTTCAATTACATCATGACCAACATTAATAATTAAATCGGCTTTACCAATAGCACAGTGAATAAAATCGTTAGAAGAAAGAGCAGCAGTACCTAAAAAATTAGGATGACGTTCATCAACAACACCTTTTCCCATTTGTGTATTAAAAAACGGAATTCCAGTTTTATTAATAAACGTAGCTAAAGCTTTACTTGTCCTTTTTCGGTTTGCTCCCGCACCAATCAATACTAATGGCATTTTTGCTTCTTCAATCATTTTCACTGCCTCTTGAATAGCCATTTCATCTGCATCTGGTCTTCTATGTCCAACAACCTCAAATATTCTTTCCTCACATTCTTCTGCTGCAATATCTTCTGGCAATTCTAAATGAACTGCTCCGGGCCTTTCTTCCATAGCCAATCTAAAAGATTCTCTAACCATAGCCGGAATGTTATTTCCATTTACAATTTGGCGCGTATATTTTGTGATGGGATTCATCAATTCGACAATATCTACAATTTGAAAACGACCTTGTTTTGATTTTTTAATGGGTTTTTGACCAGTAATCATCATCATTGGCATTGCTCCTAATTGTGCATAAGCTGCAGGTGTGGTAAAGTTAGTTGCTCCCGGTCCGAGGGTTGATAGACAAACACCTGGTTTTCCTGTTAATCGACCATATGTAGCAGCCATGAAACCCGCTCCTTGTTCATGACGCGTTAGAATTAGCTTAATTTTTGAGTCTTTTATAGAATCTAAAAAATCAAGATTCTCTTCTCCTGGAATTCCGAAAATGTATTCAACACCTTCGTTTTCTAATGCTTTAATAAATAAATCGGATGCTTTCATATTTTTTGTTATTCCAATAAATAAAATAAGAATGTGCGTTTTATTTCACCATATTCTAATGGCTATGCCTGTATTTGTGCCATGAGCAAATATAAGAAACTTAGTCATGTTATATATAAATACGATTATCATATAGTTTGGGCTCCGAAAGATAGATTACGCATATTGAAAGGGGAGATAAAAGCTCAAGAAGGTGTGACTTTTACCTATTTAAGCATTTTATGATATATATTGTTTTGTTGGGACTGAAAAATAAATATGTTAATTTTAAAAGTGTATGTGATTTTTCTATAGATAAACCTAAGAAGTTGACAATTATTACTGTAATAATCAACTCGCACAACAACTCAATTTAGACACATCCTTCCCAAAGGTAATCGCTGCCAGTTTAACAGCTTCACCTAATGTTAAATACGGATAAAAACTTTCGGCTAGATCTTTTACAGTGATACCAAATTTAATAGCCATACTCAATTGTTGTATCAGTTCTCCGCCTTCTGGTGCGATTACTCTTGCGCCAATGAGTTTATCGGTTTCAGTGTTACGTATCAGTTTTATAAACCCTCTGGTATCTTGAGCTGCCAATGCTCTTGGAACGTGAATTAAATCCAGTTTACTGACTTCAAAAGGGATTCCCTTTTTTTCTGCTTCTATTTCATCCATGCCTGCTCCGGCAATTTGAGGATCCGTAAAAACCACCCAAGGCAATGATGAATAATCAATACTGGTTTTTGATGATGAAAATGCATTGTTCACAGCTGTACTGCCTTCGGTGGCTGCCGTATAAACAAACGCAGGTGTATTGTTGACATCGCCTGCGGCATAAATATTGGAAATGTTGGTTTCCATTTTCTCGTTGACTACAATATGGCTTCTTTCTGATAATTTTAAATCAATATTGTTAAGACCTAATTTAGAAGTATTAGGTTTTGTGCCAGTAGCCACTACAATATGTCCTTTTTCAACAATTTGAGTTGTGGAACCATCCGGACAATTACAATGTATAATTGTATTGTCTTTATCCTTTTCAAATTTAAAGGCCCTAAAATTTGGTAGAATTTCTATGCCTTCACTATTCATTTGTTCTACCAAAACATCTGTAATATCGCTTGTTTGGCTACGCAATGGTCTATCGGTAAACTCTATGATACGCACTTTTACACCCAAACGATTATATGCCATAGCAATTTCCAATCCAATATAACCTGCTCCCATTATGGTCAGGCTATCTGGTTTTTCTTCTAAATCGAATAAGGACACATTGGTTAAATAACCAACCTCATTCAGTCCTTCAATATTTGGAATATTGGTAGTTGCTCCTGTTGCTATTATAATGTTGGTTGCTGTGTATGTGTCTTTTCCATCCACAAGAATGGTTTTGTTATCTATAAATTCGCCCCATCCTTTAAGCATTGTTAGGTTTTCAAAATCGCTTACCACATCCAAATATTTTTGTTGTTGCAACGAAGCCACGAGGACTTTTTTATCCTTTATGATTTGTGCAAAATCAATGTCTGCTCCTTTAGGTTTTATACCCTTAAAATTGGAATGCGTAGCGAGACGTACCGTTTCGGCAGCCCTGATAAGGTTTTTAGACGGTACACAACCCACATTAACACAGGTGCCGCCAAAATCCAGTCCATCATTTACCATAAGTGTGGTAAGCCCTAAACCTTCCGCTTTTATGGCTGCTGAAAATGCCGCCGAACCACCACCAATAATGATTAGATCGTATTGATTTTTGCTTTTGGAATTTACAGCGGGAACCTCTTCGTCATCAACATTATTTACAACCGAATAATCACCAACGCTGTTGACAGCATTTATGACATCTGCTTTACCCATCTTATCAGCATTAAAAGTAAATTCGCCTTTTCCGGTTTCGTGGTTTACTGTGGAACTTAAAACACCTACAGTTGCGTTCATATCCTTTTCGATATGCGTTGCACAACCTTCACAGGTCATACCCTCGATTTCCAATGTAATTGTTTCTGTGTTTTGGGGCATTTGGATTTTCATTTTAGCTGTATTTTTCATTGAAATCGGTGCTGTTTAAATAATAAAAATTAGACCTTCCCTTTTATTACTTCGGCCTTAAACCCTTTCTCTTCTATGACAAGCTTTAGGGCTTTGACACTTGTTTTTGAATCGTCAAACTCAATAACAGCAATATCTCCAGGATACTCAACCGAATGTTCTAAAACGCCATCTACTTCATTTAATGCATTGTAAATAGCATTGGAACAGCCAGCACAGGTGATACCAGTAAGCTTTAAGGTCACTGTTTTAACATTTTTGCTTGCTACTTTATTTAAAACTTCTGTTTTACTACTCTGTGCATTTGCTTTAAAAGAGATTAAAAACAGCGCTATAACTGGTACTACTAATAGTTTTTTCATGATTTTTATTTTATAATTATTTCTGTTTTACAACTTTATAGCCAGTAGAATTTATAGCTTTTTCAATAGCTTCTTTAGAGGTTTTAGACTTATCAAACTCTACAATGGTATTGCTCTTTTCATAAGATGGAGTTACATTCAAAATACCATCTAATTCATTTACAGCGTGTTTTATGCTTTCTTCACAACCAGCACAAGTCATTCCTTGAACATTAAATTTTACAGTTTGAATATCTGATTGGTTTACGATGACCACTTCTTTTTTATTATCCGGATAAAAGATGGATGAATAATAAGGGAATGCAATGGCGATGGCTGCGAACAGTGTAATGCCAATTAAAAACCCTTTGGTTTGATACCATTTTGGTTTTGCATCAACGTCGCAACAATCATCTTCTTTTTGAGGTTTTAAGTAAGCATACCAAGCATAACCAATTGCTACAACTGCCAAACCGATTAAATAAGGTCTAAAAGGTTCCATCCATGATAAAGCGGATGCACTTCCGCCAACGCCAGCAATTAGCGCAATAACTGGTGGTATGCAACAAGATGAAGCTGCTACAGCAGCAAACAAACCTGTATAGGCTGCATTTTTTGATGTTTTTTCTGTTTTCATATATCTTAGTTATGCTATTTTCCGTTGTAATTCAATCGACTTAAAAATGATATTTAAAATATCTGTTTCATCTTTATTTAATGAATAGTATAATGTTTGCCCTTCTCTTCTTGCGGCTATAACTCCTGCGTCTTTCATTTTGCGTATGTGTTGCGAAACAGCTGGAACGCTCATTTTTAAAATATCTGCTAAATCACATGGACATAATTCATTTTCCATATTTAACAGGAACAGTATTTTAAGACGTACATCACTACCTGTTATGGATAATAATTTTGTTGTTTTTTGAAAGCTTCCTTCCATTTCTTCAATTATAGACATGCAGTTTTGTAACTGTTTGTGGTTGGCTTCAGCTCGTGTACAGGTAATTTCTAATTTCATAAGTTATGTTTTATAGGTACAAATATATAATTAATTACGTATTTAAGCAAATACTTAAATATAATTTATTGAGCGTCACTAAATTTTGATATCTTAAAGATTGGTTTTTTAGGTAGTATAAACC
>Ga0316209_1001938_pt1 | contig 18586 bp, 15 predicted proteins | sample 6monopyrite_MG_FD_204945 | JGI IMG/M metagenome (GOLD analysis project Ga0316209, IMG submission 204945) | Microbial mat bacterial communities from mineral coupon in-situ incubated in ocean water Damariscotta River, Maine, United States -... | ecosystem: Environmental > Aquatic > Marine >...
GTGAGGGCCTTCCCCGAAATCGAAAGGAGCCTGACCGCAGGCGCCGCATGAACGCCCCGAGGTTGGAGATTCGGCTCGACCGCATCCACCACAACGCCAAGACCCTCGTCGATCGACTCGCCCGGCGCGGAATCCGTGTGACGGGAGTAACGAAAGCGACGCTCGGATTACCGGAGATCGCGCGCACGATGTTGGGCGCGGGCGTCACGGGCATCGGCGATGCGCGAATCGAGAACATCGAGGGGATGCGCCGTGCGGGTCTCGCGTGCGAGTTCACGCTGATTCGTTCTCCCATGATCAGTCAGGTCCCCCGCGTGGTCGCCTTTGCAGATACGAGCCACAACACCGAGATCAAGGTGATTGAGTCGCTCTCCACGAGCGCACGAAATCAGGAACGCCGACACGGGATCGTCGTAATGGTCGAGATGGGAGATCTACGTGAGGGCGTCCTGCCCGCTGAGCTGCCGTCTGTCGTCGAGCGCATTCTCGAACTACCGAACGTCTTCCTGCGCGGGATCGGAACCAATCTGGCCTGCCAATGCGGCGTGTCCCCCGATCCGAAGAACATGGGAGCGCTGTCCACTCTCGTGGACTCCCTTGAATCCAAGTTCGGACCGATCGTGGAGACCGTCTCTGGCGGGAACTCCGCCAATTTGGGTTGGGCGCTCGGCGCGGAGGAACTCGGGAGAGTCAACGCCCTCCGACTCGGTGAAGCGATCTTGCTCGGACGCGACCCGCTTCGCCGAAATGCAATTCCCGGCCTGTACACCGATGCGATTACCCTCGTCGCCGAAGTCATCGAACGAAATCGAAAGCCTACGAAACCCTGGGGCGAACTCGGCCAGGCCGCGTTCGGCCCGGTCGAACCACGGCTGGATCGCGGAATCATCTCACAAGCCATTCTCGCGATCGGCCGACAAGACGTCGATCTAGAGGGGCTCGGCGTTCCTCTTGGAATGAGACTCCTCGGCGGAAGCAGCGACCACCTCGTCCTCGACACCGGTCAGAACGAACCCGAGATCGGCGCAGAGATTGGCTTCCAGCTCAACTACGCAGCACTGCTGCGTGCCATGACCTCTCCCTTCCTCACACGGGAGTTTGCGGGAGAGCATGCTGTCATGAGCCACCCCACGCGCGGCGGTGTCGCTCCGCGTTGGTCACGACCGGGCTTGGCCCAGGCGCCCTCTGGAAATGTCATGCCTTAGTGTTCTTGCCGGCCGTCACCGATTGGGGGAAATCAGAAATGTGGACGAGAACGACCGACATGCTGCAGCGCATCTGGATCGCGCTACGCCGAAATGCGAATCAGCGAAATACAGAGAAGGAACGCGCGCACTTCTGGGCCGAAGTCCGCGACGGGCAGGACGAAGCGGAGCAGGCTGAACGGAAAGACGAGAGCTAACGGGCAGGACTGGCACCTGGTTGGCGACGCACTCGTGGCGACACGAGCGGGCTGCCGACCAACGAAAGCTACTCGAACCGAATTTCCAGCACGCGATGCTCACTCGCAAAGCCCGCCTTCGCGAGGGCCTTCTGCGAGCCCACATTATCGATGCTGCAGCCGCAAATCGGCCTCAGGTCTTGCTCTAGATAGTGCTTCTTGAGAAACGAAATGATGTGCGCGCCGTAACCATTCCGACGCTGCGAATATTCGACGAGCATGCCGATATCGATGTCGCTTCTGCCGTCGACGACGGCTTTCCCGATCCCGCACCCAATCGCCGCCCCGCCCTTCTCCAGAACGAACAAATCATCGATTTCCGCGTAGGTCCTGATTTCGTCGAGCGATTGAAAGAAGTCGTCTCCAAACGCGAAGATCGATTCCGCATCATGAACCGTGCCTCGCCTGATCGAGACATCCTCTCTCGCCACAAATGACACATCGACGATGCGCCGAAAGAGCATTCCGATGGGCCGCTCCGTCACGGGCCTCGATCGTGCGGCATCAAGCAACTGCGTGTCATAGGACTTACACATGACACTTGAGATATTGCTCGTGTTCACGGCCGCTTCGAAGATCTCAGCAAGATCGCTCGCGTGTCCCGGCACGACAAAGAGTTCTACCAACCGGTCTTCACACTGCGTCGCGTAGGCGATGTTCTCAATCGACCAGGTCTTCCCCGCGACGACCTGCATCTCAAGAAAGAGTTCTTGCGCCTCCGGCAAGCTGTCGAGATACGCGTTTCGCAAATCGGCGGGGGCGTTCGGGACTTCGGTGAATTCGTACATCGATTCGTTTTCCCCTCGCAACTCAACAACACTACGCTTCACAAGGCTGCGACATCAGTGCTTCTACCGCTTGTTGCCCATGCGTCTCCTGCACGGAGTGCCGGCGCCAGGCAGGAAAATCGATCGAGGCTTCAGCCCTCTTCGGGTGTCCGAAACACTCTCATTGCTGAGTCCGTCCTTCAGCAAGCCAAACGGATGGTTCCACATCGTAGCTGCTGCCCTTGAAGCCTGAGCGGCTTCCGAGGAGGTTATTCCCCTCTCCAATATGCTCATTGCCCTCCCACTTGAGTCGAGGGGCTCCGACACCGAGCCACTGTCGTGCCCATAAACAGGCAAGCCGCCACGCAGACTCCGGCGATGAGAAAGCGATCCCTGCCTCACACACAATTTCGTGGGACCAGCGCGGTACGAGACACTCATCACGCCGTATGAGGCCTAACCGAGCTCCGACAGCGCCGTCTGAAGGTTGCGATGAAAGTGCACGATCGCGCTCTCGAAATGACCGAAGGTGAAGTGCTCGTTGGCACCGCTCTCCATGGTCCGCTGGATACTCTCGGCGAGGGCGCGGTCTTCCGGAGCGCCTGTATCGGTGACGAACTGCGCGTCTCGTTTCGCCGTCTCCGCGGCTTTCGGATCCCCTCCCGTGTGCGCAAGCGAGTAGGCGATATTCCGGGTTCGGCCGGGCGCGATGGGTTCGAGCACGACCAGGATCGTGTGATGCGATAAGACGGTGACCAGTGCATTCGGAAAGAGGTGGTAGACGGTGGTGACGCGGCCTTGAATGCGGCGCTCGGCCGGCGGGACGTCGGCCAGCTTCTCGATGCGTTTAAAGGGAAAGGTCACCCGGCTGTTCTTTCCGCAGTGCTCGACGACGTTCAGGTTGTCGTATCCGTACGGGTAGAACGTCTTCGGGTGGCCGAAGCGAATGTGGTAGCCCTCGATGGCGCCTTCGATCGACACCTTCCAGTTCACATCGGCTTCATTGTCGTGCGTATCAATCAGGTCCTGGTCAGCTCCGATCAAGTTCGGCAGCCCCGCACCGGGATCCTCAGCGTCCGCCTCCGCATCCTGGGTAATAAAGACGATGCCGCAACGTTCCTGGGCCCGAACGGGCACGAGTCCGTGTGTGCTCTTGTCGATGTCCGGAAAGCCGCGTTCGTGCTGGAGTCGGTCGAGTTGACCGTCGAGTCCGTAGGTCCAGCCGTGATACGGACAGACGAAGGAATTCGTGCACCCGCTACCGCTCGCCACTTCGGCTCCTCGGTGACGACACGCATTGCGGAACGCGCGCACCTCCCCGTCCTTCCCGCGCACCGCGAGAATGGGAACCCCTGCCGCTTGGCGCGCCACGTAGGCGCCGGGCCCCCGGAGCGCTGCGGAGGGACAGAACGGCACGGGCAGTCGACGCAAAACCGCAACCTCGCGACGAAAGCGTTCCTCGCTGCGATAATTCGCCACCGGTTCTCGCCTGACCTCGTCCCCCTCGTCGGTCGTACCGTCGCGCACATGGGAGAGGACTCGCTCAATCACCGCCTGATCGTCCATGAAGTGCTGCATGATCTCTATCTCGATTCAGATTCTTGAATAGCCAAGACGTAAGGTCAGGCTAGGTCTAGCCTTTTGCCGATGTCAACAGGGCCTCGACTCGACTATGATTGCCCCTTAATGCTGTCGCTTACGAACACTACTAAACGGTACAAAGATCGGACCGCCCTGTCCGACATCAGCCTTGAGGTCGAGGCTGGATCGACCGTTGGCTTGCTCGGGCCGAATGGTGCCGGTAAGACCACGATCCTCCGCTTGCTTCTCGGCTTCACCCAGCCCACTTCCGGGACCGTCCTGCTCAGCGGCCTCGCCCCGAGCAATCCCGAATCACGCCGTCAGCTTGGGTATCTCCCTGAACGCATGGTCCTCCCCGAAAGGATGACCGTGCGCGGGCTCCTTCATCTCCACGCAGACCTGGCCGGGATCGACCGAGGTGATCGCGTGCGCCAAGCAGACGAAGCCATGGAACAAGTCGGGATCGCCGATCGCGCCAAAGACGGCATAGGGACGCTCTCGAAAGGCTTGCGGCAGCGCGTCGGTTTCGCCCAGGCCTTTCTCGGAAAGCCCGCGGTCCTCCTCCTCGACGAACCCACTTCCGGTCTCGACCCGATCGGAATGCGTGACGCGCGCGAGTGGATCGCAGCGCTCCGCGATCGCGGCGCCACTGTGCTCGTATGCTCACACGTACTCTCGGAAGTGGAACGGGTCTGCGACAAGGTCGTGATCCTCAACGAGGGTCATGTCGTCGCGAATGGCAGCCTCCCGGAACTGGTCGGCGATGCCGAGACGCTCGAAGACGCGTTCGTTAGGTTGGTGCAGAAATGAGCGCATTCACAGCACTGTCAAAGGAAGCCTTATCCGACGCGATCCGGCGCCGGATCATCACGGTCATCATCCTCCTCTGCCTCTTTTCATTGATGGCCATCGACGGCTTCACGTCCTGCGCCGGCAACGTTTCCCTCAACGGTGAGGACGTCCAGCTCGCCGAAGTTGCCGGGGCCAGCGGCGCCATCCTGTTCGTCGCACTGGGCCTTTGGGTCGCCGTGCTCGCCGCCATTCTCGCCTCTGACCACCTTCAGCAGACGCTCGAAGACGGTTCGGCCAACCTCTCACTGGCGCGACCCGTCTCGCGCAACACCTTCGCGCTCGCGCGGCTCACTGGAGTCCTTGCCGTGGCGTTGGTGACCGGTGCTGTGTTGTTAGGCAGCGCGGCTGGATTGCTCAACCTGCGAAGTGGCCTGCCCCTTGGGCCGGCCATGATTGCGGGGGCACACGCTGGGGTCGGCGCCTTCGTCTGCGCGACCCTCTCGATGGCCCTCTCCCTCTGGCTTCCGCGACTCGCCACGATGCTCACGATGCTGGGCTTCATCGCCACCATGGTGACGGCCAATCTCATGTCGTTCGTACCCAGGGAAGAGCCTTGGACGGGGTCGCTCGCTCTGCTCGATCGTTTCGGTCCGCCCCTCGCGAAGGCACCCGTGGCCGCGCTTGGAGGTTGGGTGCCCTTCGCAGAGACCGGACTCGACCCCGTGCTTAGCGGTGCTGCGCTTTGGATCTGGGCCGGGCTCGGCTGCGCGGCCTTGTCGATCAGCTTCAAGCGGAACGAGCTCGGTCGCTAAAGATCAAAACCAGAAAGAAGCGCGGGCCGACGGAGCGACGAGCAATGACGAAACCACTCGAGGACTTCGAGAACGTGTCGGTCTACACGATCGACGAAGAGCGCCGCGAAACGCTCCTGGCGCGGGGGAACGAAGCTGCGATCACCTGGTCGACGACGGATGGCTGGCCGATCGGTGTTATGCACATCTACGTCTGGCGCGACGGCTGCTTCTGGGTGACCTGTACGCAGAATCGAAAGCGCGTCCCTGCTCTGCGAAAGCGTCCCCAAAGCAGCGCAATCCTGGCATTCGAGGACGAACAGACGATCACCGCCAAGACCCTGGCGACCGTGCACGAACCCGGAAACCAGCACGAAGGTTGGTTCTTCCGCGCCCTGGCCGAGCGCGTCATGGAGGGACAGCCCCCGGCCGTGCGAGATCAGGGCATCGATGGATTCATCGCCCGCCTTGCGAGCGAGAATCGGGTCATCCTCCAGCTTAAGCCGGTGAAATGGATCAGCTTCGATGGCCGGCGTGTTAAGGCGCACGCCGCGGGCCTCTGGCAACCCGGGGAGCCCTGGGTAGAGCCCGAGACGCGAGTCAGTCCGGGCGCCCCAACCGTCGATCCTTAAAGTCCCCCGGCTCCCGTCGTCGGCAGATCCTTGTACGTCCGAATCCCGGGCTCCGCGGCACACACTGCCGGAATCGCATTGACCGCCGGAAACGCCGTGATCTTCATCCCGTGGATCTGGCTTTGCTCCATGGTCATCCGACTCAAATCGCCGGTCGGAATCGGGATCATGGTGTTATGGATGATCGGGTCGCCCTGAATGTCGACAACGTAGCCATGGCTCTGGGGAATGCCCCAGCCCTCGATTCCGTCGGCTTTATCTCCGGTCACCCAAATCTGCCGATTCTCGAGCATCGGACGACCACCGACGATGCCCTCCCAACGGAGACGGACGCCTGCGATCGTTCCCTTCGCGATCGGCCCGCCGGGCGTGTCGAAATCCTGATTCGCGGGTGCGAGATCTGTGGAGCAGCGAATTTCATCGAGTTGGAGACCGAGCACACTCGCCATCATCTCGATCGCATCGCCGAAGACGGCCGACTCTTTCTTCTGCCGCTCGCCCAGCCCGGGCGTATCGAGCGGCTGACCATATCCAAACTCAGCGATGTTCGGATCGCCAAGAAACGGAGTGATTTCGTGCACCACCTCGGAAACGAGCAGATGCTGCACATTCACGCAGAGCGCTGACATCACGCAGGCCTGGTAGTTCACGTGCCCCGGGTTGATGCCGGTTCCGAACATGGAGGCGCCGCCGCGCAATGCGGCATCCTGCAGTCGCTGCCGAGGATTGGGACCGAAACGATCCGAGTTGTAGTCGAGTCCCCAACCGGTCAGAAAATTGCACGTCGTGACAACATTGATGCCGGCTTCCAGAAGCCGAACGAGATGATCGACGTCGGGATAGAGGGGACAGTAACTAACAACGTCCGGCCGGAGCGCAATCAGCTCTTCGATCTCGTCCGTTGCCGCGAGGTCGAGCGGATCCAGTCCGCAGAGTTCACCCGCGTCCTGGCCAACCTTCTCCTTGGAGTAGGCGTACATCCCGACGAGCTCCATCCGGGTGTCTGACACGATCGCGCGAACGGCCTGCCGCGCGACGCCTCCACTCGTCCACTGAATCACTTTGATCGACATTTCGTTCTCCAATCGGCTCACATCGACGCTACACGAACGAGCCATACGCTACCGATGCTACCGACGCTTCCGATCGTCGACTCTGTAGATCCGAGCCATCCCCTGACTCACGAGCGCCGTTGTGGGAAGTGACACACCGGCATCTCGCGCCAACTCGAGTGCGTGCGCGAGATCTTTCTCGGCGGTTCCCAGATGCGTCCGCATGGCATCCTGCGCTGCTTTAGGCATCTCGAAGTCGATCGGGAGGCGAGCCGATGCCACAAAGGGAAGCTCGGCATCAGCAAGCTGGCCGTTCGCTCGCGTCGCCTCGATGAGCAGGTCCGGGTCGACGGCGACCCCGTTCGCGAAGGCGAACGCTTCCCGGCAAGCGGCGAAATGGATGTAGCCCATGAGGTTGACGGCAAGCTTGAGCTTCGCGCCCGCGCCGAGCTCCCCCGCGTGGATCACGAGCTTGCTGCTGGCGTCGAGGACCGGGCGGACCTTCTCGACCGCATCCTCCTCGCCGCCCACCATGAAGACGAGTTCGCGGTCCACTGCACCCTGCGCACCGCCCGTGACGGCCGCATCGATGACAGTACATCCGTGCTGTTGAGCGGCTTCGTTCATCTCGATGATCGTGTCGGGCTTGACCGTGCTGTGCACCACGACGACACCGCCGGGTGCCATCGCCTCAAGTGCGCCCTTGCCGTCGCCCTCGCCTAGCAAGACGGAAGTAACATGCGCGTCGGCCGGAACACAGAGACAAAGCACATCGCTCGCTGCCCCCACCTCATAGGGCGACGCCGCCGCCTTCGCACCCGTTTCAACGAGTTCGGCGACGGCCTCAGGCACGAGATCAAAGACGGTCGTCTCAAATCCAGCCGGCGCTAGGTGGGAGGCCATGGGCTTCCCCATACTCCCGAGTCCGATATATCCCACTCGCATGCGAATTCCCTTTCGGCGCCGATCAAGCGTACCCAAGTTCCCTACGCGCCCAGCTCCGAGAGCGGAACCACCTCTGCATCCAGGTGTGGAATGGGCTCCTCAGGCAGCTGGAATCGCCAGAAGATCGTCGCCGTCGGAGCACCGGCGGTATCCAGCCAGTTGGGGACACCCGGGTCTCGATGCGCGACGACGATCTCGAACCGACCGTCGTCGTCAATCTTCGTTTGTCGACGATTGAGCGAGACCTGGCGATAGCGGTTCGGTGCGGTTTGGATATGCCGGTTGAACAACACCACATTCGCGAATCGACAGCGCGGAAACCTTCCGCGAATCACGAGAGCTTCGTCCGGGTCGAGTCGATACGGCGCCATTCGATAGACATTGTCCTTCGCTGCGTATCCGATCGCTTCGTTCCCGTCGTCCGTCTTCGGATTCGCAAACTGATTCGGCGTGATCGACGCCCAGCTCGGCTGATTGCGTCGCTTGAGCGGATTAGGCGCATCCAGGGTGGCGCTCCGAACAAAATTGATCACACGCCCAATAGCGGCAGCAAGGGCCGCGTCGTCCATCAGCGGCGCCGGCCCCGGATTCGATACAGGCTCAATCGAGAGTGGGATATGCAGCGTCGGATCATTGGCGGCACTTCGATCCCACTCGAAGTAATGGCGCGTCGTAATCGCGCTCGCATCGGGTCCCGTGCGCAGCCAGTTCCCACGCTGTGGGTTGGGGCTAACGATGATCTCGTAGCTCCCGTCTGGCTCGATCTCGAACTCCGTGTCGTTCATCGTCGAGAGAAGTCCCGTCGAGGGTCTCCCTTCCTGGCTTCCGCTCTCGACGGTAAATGAGGTATAGACGGCCCCATTCACGTTCCCACGAATTCGGTAGTCCCGGGAGCCATCGATGGCACAGCCGTAGTAGATGGCGTCAGGATTATCACCTAACAGCTTTCGGTACGGCGTAAACCATCGATGGAACCAGGGTCGCTCGGGATCGGCCTCGAACCAGAACTGACACCCGTGATGAAATGCGTGCATCAGAAAAAAACGACCGGTCACTCGGTCGGCCTCGGTTCGAATCCCCCATTCAGGCACGAGATAGCTGGCCTCGAGCTCGACGAATGAATCCGCGAGCGCCCGAAACGCCTGCGCGGAGGCTTCACCTTCCCCTGAGCTGCCCGCCGCCATCGCCGGAATAGGAAGCCCTAGTCCGCCGGCTGCTCCGAGCGCGCTTGCCGTCCGGAGAAAATCTCTTCGATCCATACCGTCCTCCCACTCCATTCGCGTGAAGCGATGCCCTGCCCTTCGACGCTAGCCCGATCGTCAGGTTGAAGCCCGCCTGGATTGTGCGGGCTCACAGCTGTTATGTTTTCGCCTCCCTGTTCAAGGCGATCCTGTTGAGCAACGTTCGAAATTCCATTGAAGATGCGATGGCAGCCTGGTCACGACTGATGACGGCGCGTCCCGTCGTCGTGATCCTGTTGATGCTCGCTCTTGCGGTGGGCCTCGGCACACGCATCCCCCACCTCATCTTGGAGACATCCACCGAGGACTATCTCTTCGAGAATGATCCCGCGCTCGTCGCCTACGATGCGTTTCGCGAGCAATTCGGACGGGACCAGCCAGTTCTCATCGCAGTCGAGCCCCCCGAAGTCTTCAATCTGGAGTTTCTCGCGTGGCTCGAGGCGCTCCATCGCGATCTCGAAAACTCGGTTCCGTACCTCAGTGATCTGACGAGCCTGGTCAATGTACGATCCGTCTGGGGCGACGGCGATGAATTGCAGGTCGATGATCTGCTCGAGTCGATGCCGGATTCGGCCGCGTCACTGTCGGCGCTCAAAGAACGGGTTCGAGCAACCGAGAGCTATCAGGACGCGGTGATTTCGTCGGACGGGCGAATAGCAGTCCTTGTCGCCGAGGCAGATGCTTACTCGTCGATCACCGCCCCAGGAGACGACACGGCGTTCTCTGGTTTCGAATCCACAGACGCTCCTCCCCGGATTCCTCTAACCGGCGTGGAGATTACAGACTTTTGCAATGCGGTCTTCGAGGTCGTCGACCGTCACGCACACCCGGACTACGAGGTTCGAATCTCGGGGCAGCCGCTGATCACGTACACACTCACGCGTGCGATGGTCGATGACATGCCGCAGATGTTCGCGGCCGCCATGATCGTGATCGGATTGCTGATCGCGGCGCTGTTCCGCCGATTCACGCCGGTCTGGTTGTCGGCGGCCATCGTGGTCCTGTCTTTGTCTTCGACGATCGGGATCGCGGAATTGCTTGGGATCGCGTTTGGATTGCCGGCACAGATCCTTCCGACCTTCGTCCTCGCGATCGGCGTTGGATACGCGGTCCACCTCTTCTCGCTCTTTTATCGCGGAACCGCGCACGGGCAGGATCGACTGGCTGCAATCGAAGCGGCCTTCCGGCATGCGGGAATGCCGATCGCGATGACTGCCGTCACAACGACCGCAGGCTTGCTTTCCTTTCTCGCGGCCGAGATGCAGCCGGTCGCCGACCTGGGTCGGCTGGGGGCAATCGCAGTGGCGGTGACCTGGCTGTATTCGATGACCGTCCTACCCGCCGCTCTTTCTTTGTTACCGCTTCGAGCGGGATCCATTCGAGGCGTCGAGGGGGGCGCTCGCTTCTTGACCGCTTGCGCTCGCCTTTCCGTCGAGTCGCCCCGGGTCGTTGTCGGGATCGTCGCTGTACTCGCGATTCTCTCGCTCACTCAGCTTCCGAAACTCGAGATCGGCGCGAATCCCGTCGAGTATTTCCCAGAGACCCACGATTTGCGGCGCTCGGTCACGTACGCAGATCAACGCCTCGGTGGAATCCAAACGGTCGAGATCGTTGTCGATACCGGCCACGAGAACGGATTGTACGAACCCGACAACCTCGCGATTCTCGAGGATCTCGATCAATTGATGGCCGAGGTGGCAGCGAGCGGAGAGGCGGTCGGCCAGGCATTCTCCGTGCTCGAGGTCGTCAAGGAAACGCACCAGGCGTTGAACGAGAACCGCGCCGAATTCTACGCCGTTCCCGCCGACCGACTCCTTATCGCGCAGGAACTTTTGCTCTTCGAAAACAGCGGCGCCGACGACCTCGAAGATCTGGTCGATACCGGATTCAGCAAAGCTCGAATCAGCGTTCGCACGAGCTGGGAAGACGGCGTCGAGAAATTGCGTTTTCTCCAAGCTCTGATGCCGCAGATTACCGATCGTGTCGCGGGGCGAGCGGAGGTCTCGATCACGGGCGGTGCTTCGCTCGTTGCCCGCGTCGCGACGGCAACGCTTGAGAGCATGCTGCAGTCCTACACGCTTGCGCTCGCGCTGATCACGCCACTGATGATCCTTCTGATTGGCAGTCTTCGATCCGGCCTCGTGAGCATGGTTCCGAATCTGGTCCCGATTCTCATGACCATGGCCTTCGTCATTCTCATCGGCGAACGATTCGACGTCTTCACCATGCTCGGAGGATGTATCGCGATCGGTCTCGCGGTCGACGACAGCATCCACTTCATTTCGAGTTTCCGGCGCGACCTGGCACTTTCAGGTGATCCCATCCAAGCGGTGGAGCGGACGATGGAAACGACGGGACGCGCCCTCCTCTTTACAACGATCGTTCTGGTATCCGGTTTCCTGGTCCTCGGACTCTCCTCGATGGAGAACTTCGCGAACCTCGGATGGATCACGGCCATGGCGATCGCCTTGGCTTTCGTGCTCGATGTGACTGTCACGCCCGCTCTACTCGTGCTGACGCACGGCGCCTCGCGTGAAGCATCCCGAGTCACGTCCCAGGACACCGCTATGACGTCAGCAGAACCGGGCGCGGATCTCGGCCGAGATCAGTAGGAACTGTCTCGGTGCTCGTCGCGAGTTCACTCGTTCGGCCGGATTACGAAGTCCAACGGCTGCTCAGCGATACGCCTTCGCCCTCAACGTAGGGTCGGATGGATTCGAAGGTGCGCCCGCAACCCGTGGATTGGATCAGCGTGCCGGAGGCCGCCCGCCCGTGAGTTCACGCCACGCCTCGATATCCCGTTCGCTGGCTTCGCGACCGACGCGGGTCACGACATCAACGTCCGGAGATTCCGCTCGCAACGCCGAGGCCGTGCACTTCTCTTTCGGTCGGTGCGCAAAGGGATCGAAGCCATAGATCGCCATCGCGTTCTCGTGCGTGATCTTCTTGATCAGCGCTTCGTCGAGGCCGCCGAGAGTCTCGACGATTCGCTCCGGCGCATTAGGCCAGGTCCCGTCCGAATGCGGGAAGTCGGATTCCCAGCAGATGTGATCGAGGTTGAAGGTGTCGATGTTCGGGATCCAGGTGTCGTCTTCGATGAAGCAGCACAGGATGTTGTTGCGGAAGATCTCGGTCGGGCCGCCGGTCTGGCTGAAGTCGTGCTTCGTCCAGCCACTATGCCGGCGCTTCACATGCTCTGCGCGCCACAAGAAGAAGGGGATCCAACCGATGTCGCCTTCGGTCAGCGAGAACTTGAGCGTCGGGAAGCGCGTCCAGAAATCCGCCCAGACGAGATCGATCAGCGTGTAGACCGTGGATGCGGGGGAGCAGGTCATCGGCACGCCCGCGGGCGCGTCCGTCGCGCTCATCGGTGTACGCGACGAGGAACCGAGATGGCAACACAGCACAGTGTTATTTTCGACACAGGCCGCGAAAAGCGGATCCCACTGACCCGAGTGAATCGAAGGCATGTTCAGCGCTTCCGGGTTCTCCGAGAAGGTCACGGCGTGACAGCCCTTCTCGGCGAGCCGTCGAACCTCCTGCGCTGCGAGTTCGACGTCCCAGAGCGGAAGGATGCCGCAGGGAATGAAGCGGCCCGGATGAGAACCGCACCATTCGTCGACGTGCCAGTCGTTGTAGGCCTGAATCATGACCAAGTTGGTCTTTGGATCCGGTCCCTGATTGAGCACCTGCCCCGAGAAACCGGTCCAGTTCGGGAAATTCAGACCCGCGAGCTGACCGCCGGCATTCATATCGCGTACGCGCTCATTGACATCGAAGCAGCCGGGTCGCATCTCGTCATAGCGACTGGCGTCGACGTTGTACATCTCGGGCGGCTTACCGGCGACGGCATTCAGTCCAAGGTTCCGACCCTTGAGGTCACCGTACCACCACTGCTGGATCCCCTTGTCGTCAGTCTCGACCCGAGGCGCGAAGGACTTGTACTTCTCAGGGACGTGTCGATCGAACATATCGGCGGGCTCGGCAATATGATCGTCCACGCTGATCAGGATGACGTCGTCGGCATTCATGAGGCGGTTCCTCTTAAGGGCTGTCGGGATAGCTGGGCTGGCACAGATCGCGCGTCGATCGGGTACGAAAGAGAGCACCCATTCACGTCACAACTCGACACAATGAGTTGCTCCCGGGTACGAGCCTAAGTCGAAGCCGGTGTCTCGGTCAAGCCCGTTCAGAGCGCGATCCGGGGCCTAGAGACGCATCACGACAGGCGCCGATGCTTCGCTAAGAATGGCCGGTTCCCTGTCCTGAAAGCCGCGAAAACTGCAATCGACCGCACCGTAACCAGCAATTCATCTAGCCACCTTCGACGTTGACAATCAGATCCACGATCAACACCCTTTCGAATCCAACCGAGGAGAAAATCAATGACGTATCGCGTTGTTCAATGGTCGACCGGCGGCTGCGGAACGATCGCCCTACGTGTGATCAACGATCGCCCAGATCTTGAGCTCGCGGGCGTCTGGGTCCATAGCGATGCGAAAGCCGGTCTCGACGCCGCGGAACTCGCGGGCCTCGGATCAGAAACGTCCTTCGGCGTTGCCGCCAGCCAGGATGCAGATGCGCTCATCGCACTCAAGCCCGATTGCGTCGTCTACACCGCAAGTGGCGAGGCTCGACCCGCGGAATGCATAGACGACTTCGTGCGACTCCTCGAGAGTGGGATCAATGTCGTGAACACCTCTGTTCCGGGGCTGGTCCATCCGGCCGGATTCGACGTGGAAGCCGTCACCCGTCTCGAAGCGGCATGCCAGCGCGGCGGCGCTTCGCTCTACGCTTCTGGAATCGAACCGGGGTTCGCAGGGGATCATCTGATCCTCGCCCTTTCAACCCTGTCGAACACGATCGACTCGGTCCGCACGCAGGAGATATTTGGCTACGAGGACTACCCCGTTGCCTTTACCATCTTTGACGTCTTCGGCTTCGGAAAACCTCCGGAACATCGCTGCCTGATGGAGCTTCCCGGCGTGCAGGCCTCCGCCTGGGCTCCTCCGGTTCGGATGGTCGCCGACCATCTCGGCGTCGAGTCCCTCGAGATCCGCGAGACCTACGAAAAGCGCCTAACAGATAGGCGTCTCGAAGTCGCCGCCGGAGTAATCGAGGCGGGCACCGTCGGCGCTGTGCGCTTCGAGACAATCGGCGTCGTCGATGGACGTGATGCGATCGTCATCGAGCATATCAATCGCATGGCCCCGGACCTCGCTCCCGACTGGCCCACTGCGGAACGTGATGGCACCTACCGCATCGTGGTCGAAGGGGATCCGAGCTTTCAGAGCGAGTTGACCTTCGGCAACGCAAAGGACTACAGCGAACACGGCATGGTCGCGACGACGATGCGGGTCGTGAACGCGATTCCCGCGGTGTGTGCCGCAGCGCCCGGACTCGTCAGCGCGGCGGATCTGCCACTCACGCTTCCGGTGATGCCTTTCACACGGGGCTGAAGCCAGGGCCTGGTCGCGGGGCAGCTCGAGGCGCGACGCTCGCGAGTGCCTGTTCTCAGGAACTCGCCACGAACCAGTAGGCCTCCGGAGCGACCGTTTCGTCTCTTAAGAAGGAAAGACTGTCCGGCGGCGACACTGCCATCGTCGATCCCACTCGCACCGTCGCAACTGTGCCAGTCTGGTCCGGCCCCTGTGTACTGGAAGATCGCCGTACAACTTGGAGTGCGTTCGGGAGGATCACGAAGCCGCCAGCCCCATTTCGATTCGCGTGAAGTGATATGCACATGCCCTTCCTCGTCGAACTCCCCCCCCCCACCCCGCGCAGTACTCTGGATCTCGAGCGCATAGCGATCGTGATACTCGTCGATCCGTGAAACCCCAACGACCGCGCCCACTCTTCGGGCTTTGAGTAGCCTCGGCGAGCGAACGGCCTTTCCTAGCCCGATTCCTAGCCCGATGAGTGTTCGATCTAGACCGTCGAGATCCGAGCGCAGTTCCGGCCCCCTTGTCTCTGGCCGATCGCAGGCTCGTGCCGGTTGCGTAGCCATTCGCAGGACCGCCCAGCCCCGCAGTCACCTCCTCCCGATCCGAGGTTCCATCGCCACTCCACGGGCACCGGCGTAGACCACCGCTTATTCAATCAGCACCATATGGACAAAGGTGCAGAAGCGGATTGGAGTCCCGGCGGGGACCGAGATCTAGGCAGTCCGATACCAGCCCCTTGGTCACGAGCGGCTCAGCTGTAGCCAGAGCCTCACCCGCATCAAAGGATCATCCTAGATCGAGAGATGAAAATTCGCTTCCAAAAGCACACAGTCAATCAAGACCTGAGGGTATCGCGAGACGTTTGATTGCCGGTAACCCAATCGTTAGGCAATTGTTAAGTGGGATACATGCAGCTCACGGCGGATGGACTGGGTCTCACGAAACTAGCATCGCCCCCGTCGCGATCGCGATCAGAAAGTGCCAGTATGGAACTGCACCCATTCCGAACGAAGTGTGATGCGTAGTTCTCCTGAACGACCTGGACGACAGGGAATTCTGGCGAGCGCTTCGCGCCTCGGTGGAACCAACGAGTTCTCATGCCCCCCACCCCCCAACTACGACCTCTCGAACCGGCTGCGCATGCGGTCTTCGTCTTTTTTCCGATCTTGCACTCGACGAATCCCAGAATGGCTTCGCTGAGTTGCGGACTGGACGCAATCGACTAACGCCATTGGGTTGGTGGTGGGCACGACGATTTCCGCGGAGATCGACGTGGCCGAAAATGTCCGAATCATAGGTACGCGCAGACAGCGCTCGGCGCTGCGCGCGCTTCCCTCGTTTGTCGGCGGCTCTCAGCGAATTAGAAGCCTCTTGGACGAAGCTGAGGTCGCTGCGCACGGCGGGAATCGCCCGGTCCTGATCCGCGGACCGATCGGCGCCGGCAAAACGCTCCTTGCGCGACATGTTCATTCGATCTCGGATCGAGCGAATCAGCCTATCGTCGTACTTGATTGCGGCGGCCCGAGCCTTGAGAACGCGCTCGTCGGGCATCGACGAGGTTCGTTTACGGGCGCAGATCGAGACTTCGCTGGACGACTCCGACAAGCCGACGGCGGCGTTCTCGTCCTTGACGACTTCGACCGATTGAGCCCGAGCGTCCAGGATCAACTCCACCACTTCATCGTCGATGGCGTCTTCCAGCCCCTCGGCGCGGACACTGAGGAAGAGGTCGACGTTCGAATCTTCGCTACGACCAACAAGGACGTCGACCAGCTCGTTGCCCACGGCGAATTGAAGGCCGACTTCGTCAGCCGACTCGACTACTTCGTGATTTCGGTTCCTGCCCTCGACGAACACACGGAAGACATTCCGGTCATCGCGCAGTCCCTCTTGGAACAAAACCTCGCCTCACAGAACCGAGCCTCCGAATCCGACCGTCACCTCCAATTCGCCCCCGAATGCGCGCCGCTCCTTCGGAGACTCCGTTTTCCAGACAACGCCCGCGGACTCGACAAGCTCATTGTCCGACTGATCGCGACCACACGCGGGCGAGAAGTCATCCTTCCGCGCGACCTCGAAGCCGCGAAGAAACCTTCGCGACTCCCCCCCGCCCGCCCCTGGTTCGACCAGCCCCGTTCACTACGCAAGGCACGCGAGGCAGAAGAACGACGGCACATCCTCGCGATCTGCCAAGAGACGGGGTTCAACCTCTCGGAAGCCGCTCGCATTCTCGAAATCAGCCGCAAATCGCTATACGCGAAGCTCAAGCAGTACGGAATCGCCAGGCCATGAGCGAGTACGGACGACAGACTGCACTCGCGTTGATCCTGATTCTGGGTGGCTTGTGGTCGACAAGCGCAGGCGCGGCAGCGCCTGTGGTCTGTGTGTATGCGGATCGTTCGCTGTCCATGGAGAACGCATTCCAAGACGGATTCGAAACGATTGCCTACGCGCTGGAGAAACAACCGTGGTCGAACATAGATGTCCAAGTCTCATTCTTCGACGGCACCGTCACGGAGTTCGAATTCGCAGCGTCCGAGCGGACCTCCAAAAATGGCGGACGGCTACCTACGGACCGCTGGCTGCGGAAGCTAGCCACCAAGATCGAACGGAGCTCCGAGGTTACAAGCCTCACGAGACTTGTCGCCCGCCTCGAGCGCGATTCGGCGCAATGTGACGCGATGATCATCATCAGTGACTTCGTGCACGATCCGGCCAGCGGAGGCGACTTAGCAGAGATCGCGCAAACGGTTTTCGATACACGGGCGAAAGCCAACGTAGCGGTGCCGTCCCTAGCACTCGTTGCAGATCCGGACGATGCCAGATTCAGAGCACCGTCGACCACCATTCGAGGTCAGCGTGCAGTCCAAAGGATCGACGACCCAAGACGCAACGTGGCGGCGGTGTTTGGGTTTCCGATCGAGATCGATGGCATTCTCCTCGATAACAGCACCAAGCCTGAAACGAGTCCGGCCGTGAAGCTCATGCGGAGTTGGCTGGATGACACCGTTCTTTCTCCCCGGCAATCGACCACTCCGCACCTGCCGCCAACGCCTCTCCAGCCCATCCCAACCATCGACCCACTGAGCAAGAAATATCTTAGTGCCCGAGTCTCCGGGCCGCGCGAGGTCACGATCGGCTTAGCAGCCAAGGTGCAGGAGCACGCTGTCGTAGTAAGAACTCACGAACTGGGTCCAGCTCTCGGTACCGCGATCGTTACGGCCAATGCTCAACGTCTATCGATCCGCACCAGCCGAGAGGATTTCGAGGTGATCACCGCAAGCGAAACGATCTCTCTCGCCGGGTATCAACGCGCAGACTGCCACTCATGTAGCCCTGTCGTAGCTCCGCACACCTTGACACTCGAACCCTGTGTCTGGATGCGCGTACCCTCATGGGTGTTCAATATGGGGAGCTTCATGGTGTTCGCCGCAACACTCCTTTGGTATGCGAGGCAATACGAGATAACTGAAGACATCAGCTACTCAACACTCGCGATTCCCGGAGTCCCATTTGTGTTGATGCCGACACGCGATGTCGTCGACTGGACTCGGTCGACCCTGTGTACGTCAAGCGTGTCCGACGGGTCGAGCTGGGCAGCTATCCAAAACTACGTGACGATCGCGTTGGGCATTGGTGGATTGGTTGCACTGAGCGTAGTCATGACGTTCGCGGCATTGGAATTTCGACACCATGAAATCACGAAGCGCGATAGCCAAGGGCGAGGACGACCTCGGGACGGCCTAATCGAAACAGGGTCCCGCGCGATTGTATGACCCTGCACGGAAAAGTGGACTCACCCGAGGGAGCTAGTCTTTCTCGAGGAGTCCAAAATGTCAAAGACGAAGAGAACGAGAAGAAGGTTCACGGAAGAGTTCAAAGCTGAGACCGTGAAGCTTG
>Ga0316209_1001939_pt1 | contig 18582 bp, 13 predicted proteins | sample 6monopyrite_MG_FD_204945 | JGI IMG/M metagenome (GOLD analysis project Ga0316209, IMG submission 204945) | Microbial mat bacterial communities from mineral coupon in-situ incubated in ocean water Damariscotta River, Maine, United States -... | ecosystem: Environmental > Aquatic > Marine >...
GCGTTCCGTGGAAGATCGCTTTTGCTCTTCAAGCCGACGGATGGTACCTTCGATCAGATATCATCTGGAGCAAAAACAATGCACTTCCTGAAAGCGTGAAAGATCGTCCATCGCGGATTCATGAATATGTCTTCTTGCTTTCAAAGTCTGAACGGTATTTTTATAATCACGAAGCAGTCAAAGAATTGGGGGTGAATGGAAAAAAACGAAATTGCAGGTCGGTGTGGTCGATAAATACCGAACCGTGTAAAGAGGCACATTTCGCTACATTTCCTCGCGATTTAGTAAAACGATGCTTACTTGCTGGCTCCCAGGCTGATTCGCTAGTACTGGACCCTTTTTTTGGTGCTGGTACCGTTGGGGAGGTCTGTCAAATTTATGACCGGCAATTTCTGGGTATTGAACTTAATCCGGAGTATGTTGAAATCGCCAAACGAAAGCTGAAATGGGTCGATTAAAACTCCCAAGTGGCATGAACAGTACAAAGATCTTTACGTAGATTCTTAATTTGCAATTTGCGTTCTGTGCCGCCATCGAAATACAATTGGAATTTTAGTTTTCCATCGTCATCGTAGATAGAACAATAACCAGGCTTGGGGGTTTGTCTGCTTTTGTGCTTCATTTCGAAAACACCATTTCTGGCTTCGTCAAGCAATGGAATAGGTATCTCGACAAGCTCATAATAATGGCTGAATTGTGATGAAGATGTCGATTTCATACAATAATATCGCAGTTGGAATATACGGCTGTACGCACTTAAATGTGCAATAAACCGGTCACGAAGCCCCAACAAGTCTTTTTTGTTTACCCACTTCCCCTTGCCAAGTTCCATGAATTTAGAAATGTGAATTCGATCTTTTTTGATGCTTTTGTCTCCCTGAGTTTTGAGAGACCATGCGATACCATCAACAGTCAAATCATGACCCGGGTTGCACATGGAGGGACGATTTACTTTTCCTCCCAGAGCTAGATAAATGCGTTCCATTACAGCTTCAAATCTGTGCTTATCAAGATAATCATCTGAAAGTGTATGGTGCAATTTTAGCATATCGCCAAATGCTATAAGAAACTCATCAGTGACTACATTTGAACCTGAAAATCGTTTCGCAATAATTGGCTGTTCAAAAGTGTGGAGAATAGTACTAAGCAAAGAGAATTGCCCCATCGACAACTTACTGATGCGTTCTGTCAGTTTCTTGAATTGCTTATCACCGCTACCTTGGATTCGCAGCAATACTTTATAAGTGTCTAATTTCAGAGCATCTGCTACCTCAAGAAATTCAACAACATCAAGCCGACGCTCACCACGTTCATACTTACTGACGAATGTCTGCAATCGCCCAAGTTTTTCAGCGAGTGCTGTCTGAGACAACCCTTGTTTTTTTCGGGCTTCTACGAGAGTTTCTCGTAGAAGAAGAGATCGCTTAGTGTAAACCGAATCAGCCATTTGTGCATTCTTAATTGTTAGTCATTATTCGGTTTGAATTTAATATGTAGCGCTCCCTGGCAATGCACGCACTGGACGTTGCAGTTGTTCATTTCTACTGAAGATCGAATCCGATTTTTACAGTAGGGGCAATCGACATAAGTAGCCGCAATGCGATCGAAGTTCTCTTTCAGGTTCATCCGGAAACTGTGAGAACAGCGATTACATTGAACATTAGATTTGAGGAACTGCCCCGGAACCTTCAATTCCTCGTTGCAGCCTGGGCAACGATAAAAAATGCCCTTCGGCTCAATCAACAAGACTTGCAAGCCGACTTTTTCCGGAGATTCGATGATCGCAGAACCGGAATCTTCCAGTTCATCCGGTTCGATTTCCTTCAACGGAATGAAATCGGGAACATCGACGAAACTAACTTTCAAGTCCGGGTTCAACATCGCCCGACAAGTTTGACAGGTGATGAGATTGGGAGGCATGAAATCGCCACAATCCGGGCAATTTCCTCCAGGCCAGGCTGCCATGATGTTTTCCTTCAATATATTTATTTACTCAAATACAAAACCGAAAACACCACCGTGTAAAACACCACCGTGTAATAGTATCAGTGACGTGAAAACAAAGTACGAAGGAAGTTGGTGCCAACCAAAGGGAGAAGCACACAAACTCAGCGTACTAACGATACAAATCCCAACTGAAACAAAGGGGAGATCGTACGCTTACTGGTTTCCGAATTGAGTTTGGCCCGAAGAGTGAGTGGTTTATTTGGCTTTGATGCAAAATAGCTTGGTGGCTGTTTTCAGATACATCCGTCCGTTGGCAACAGCGGGGGTTGCAAACGACGTTTCCCCAAGAGAAACACGCCCGAGTTCTTTGAACTCGTTTGCTACTGACATCACTACCACTGTACCGTCCTCATCAATCGCATACAAGCGGTTTTCCAGCCAGATGGGAGAGCCACTAAAGTTGCCCGAAATTCGTTCCGTCCATATTTCCTTTCCATCGGCTGCCTTGACACATTTGATCATCCCGCGATCAAGAAGCATAAACAAACGTCCATTTTTATAAAGTGGGGTTGGGGCATAGGGAAGTTTGCGGGTGATGGTGTATTTCGGTTTGAGTTCCCCTTTTTGGTCCAGCGGGATCGCCATCAGCAGCTTACCGCTTCCGCCTGAGCCGCAGGTCGCAATCACTAAATCTCCTGCGATAACAGGGGAACCAACCGTTCGCATCGGGAATTCTTCACTTTTCCAGATTGTTTTTCCGGTTGCCAATTCCAGTCCAGTGATCCCGGTCTGTCCGCTGACACAGATCACTTCCATCACGCCATCTTTTCGCTTGCGAATAACCGGCGTTGCATAAGAAGTCCTGCGGAATTCGCGTTTCGTTTCCCAGATCAATTTACCGGTGTTCAAATCCAGTGCATACACGGAACTTGGTCCCATCATATCCTTGGCAATGATCACATATTTCTCATGAATAACCGGTGAGCAAGCTGGACCGTGCTGGCTGGTGAATTCGCCCAGATTTTTTCTCCAGAGTTCATCCCCTTGCGAAGAAAAACCGGCAACGATGAAATTCTTCTCGTCCGCAAAAGCAACAACAACTTTTTCTCCATTCGTTGCAGGAGAACCAGACGCAAAGCTGTTCTTTTTGTGTAGATGGACGCTATCGAGGGAAAGATCGCGTTCCCAGCGTTGTTTCCCGGTGGCAGCATTCAGGCAAATCAGCCTTCGAACCTTCCCTTCTTTCATCGCCGTTGTCAGATAGAGATTCTCCCCCCAAATGACAGGCGATGAGTGACTTTTTTCCGGCAGATTAATTGTCCAGGCGTAATCTTTTTCGGTCCAGGTAATCGGGAAGCCTGTTTCCGAAGAGATCGCCGTTCCGTTCGGACCACGAAACCGGGGCCAGTTTTCCGCCTGGGTAACGGAACAGAGTAAAACGGCAAGTAATCCATAACAAACCACAGATACGCGCATCATCAAATTCTCTCCTGAAATTAGCAACTCTTGATAACAACATTACTGCACACAGTACCAGATTTATCAGAGTTGATCCAGTCAAGTGAAGTTGTTCAAGAATAAACCTGCACTCATGGTTGATTGCAACTGCCCGGAAGACAATAATCGCCTCAACAAAGTAAGGTAGGGTGCGTCACGACGCACCTTCTAGATACGCATGCCTCAATTGGTGCGTTACAACGCACCCTACGGCTTATTATACCATTGTGTCAGGCTGGAAAGCCTAACCTACGAATCTTCGAACTGACGATCCCAAACGGATTTATTATGAAAACAGATGAACTGCGTGAAGCCTATCTTTCCTTTTTTGAATCGAAACAATGCGTTCGCCGTCCCAGCGATGTTCTGGTGCCGAACGATCCAACGGTTTTGTTTACGCCTGCGGGGATGAATCAATTCAAGAATGAATTTCTGGGGATTGGCAAACTCGAATACACTCGCGCCACCACCTGCCAGAAATGTTTACGAACCGGCGACATCGGCAACGTTGGCGTGACCGCTTATCATCATACCTTCTTTGAAATGCTCGGGAATTTTTCCTTTGGGGACTACTTCAAGAAAGAAGCGATTCACTGGGCGTGGGAATTTCTGACCGATAAAAAATGGCTCGGCCTTTCTCCTGATTCATTAAGCATTACCGTTTTTCTCGACGATGACGAAGCATTCAACATTTGGGAAAATGAAATCGGGCTGCCCAAGAAACAGATTCGCAGAGATGACGAATACGAAAACTTCTGGCCCGCTGGTGCCCCAAGCGATGGTCCTGATGGTGTTTGTGGGCCGTGCAGTGAAATTTATTATCATCCCCCCGGCAGTGGAAGCGAAGTCGAAATTTGGAATCTTGTTTTCACGCAGTTCAATCGCGTTGGAAACCCGCCCGAAAATTTACGTCCGCTGCCGATGAAAAATATCGATACCGGAATGGGACTCGAACGAACCGCTGCGGTACTTCAAGGGGTCGAGAGCAACTTTGAAATCGATTCGCTCAAACCGCTTTGCGAAACCGTGGGCGAAATTGTCGGGGCGAATTATTCGTTTGATGCCGAGCATGGCCGCGCGATGCGGCGAATTGCCGATCATGTCCGCGCCGTCACCATGTGCATTCACGAAAATGTGCTGCCTGATAATAACAAGCAGGGCTACATCGTGCGGCAACTATTACGCCGCGCCGTTCTCGAAGCGTATTTAATCGGGAAACAGGAACCGATTCTGCATACGCTGGTTCCGAAAGTCGTTGAACTGTTTGAAAAACCGTATCCCGAATTGAAACAGACACTCGGCTCGGTTCAAGACGCGATTAAAGAGGAAGAATCACAATTCCTCGAAACAATTGAACGTGGTTTGAACCGCTTCAATAAATGTTTAGATGCCGCAAAAAGCAGTGGGATGATTTCGGGAGAAGACGCGTTTCAATTGCACACTACAGACGGCTTCTTCTTTGAACTGACCGAAGCACTTGCCGCCAAGCATAATTTGAAGGTGGATCGCAAAGGTTTTGAGGCTCGTATGAAAGAGCATGGCATCATCAGTAATCAGGGAGGGATGTCCGGCGTGATGGCGGAAGGTCCGCTTGATGCGATTCGCAAAACATCGGGCGATACAAAATTCCTTGGCTACGATTCTTCCAGTTCAAAAGCAAAAGTAGTTGGCATTATCGCGGAAGGGCAACTTGTTGATGAGTTGACCGAAGTTGGGCATTCAGACCTGATTGCAGTGGTACTGGATCAAACCCCGTTCTACGCAGAATCCGGGGGGCAGGTAGGCGATGTCGGTACGCTTTGTGCAGAAGGAATTCTGTTTGATGTCCAAGATACTCAGAAAGATGGCGAACTGTGGTTGCATATCGGGCATCTGAAATCCGGTACTCTAAAACTTGATCAGCAGTTAACCGCCGAAGTAAACACCGAACGCAGAGATGGTATCCGCCGGGCACATTCCGCCACGCACATTATGCACGCTGCGTTACGAAAAACATTGGGAGACAACGCAACACAACGCGGCTCTAAAGTGCAGCAGGATGAACTCCGTTTCGATTTTGCTCATAAAAAACCGGTTACGCCGGAAGAGTTGAAAGCAATTGAAGATATCGTCAATAATCACATTTCCCACGGCGATGATGTCACCACAAAAATGATGAACATCGACGAAGCTCGTGAAGCGGGCGCGATGGCATTATTCGGCGAAAAATATCCCGATTCAGTTCGAGTTGTTTCAATGGGCAACTTCAGCCGTGAGTTGTGCGGCGGAATTCATCTGACAAACACCGGCCAGGTCGGCATGTTCAAAATCATCGCAGAAGAGCCAGTCGCTAAAGGAGTCCGCCGGCTTGTTGCTTACACCGGCGAAAAAGCAATCGAAGAAATCCGCAGGAAAGAAGCACTCCTCAAAGATTTGATATCTGAATTAAAGGTCTCTTCTGCAAACGATCTACTTCGCAAAGTACAAACGATGCAGGCCGAGTTAAAGCAACTCAAACAGAAACTCGCCGGACAGATGAAGCAGTCGATCGGCGAAGAAGTGGCACAGCTTCTGGAGAAAGCAGAAAAAGTAAACGGTGTCGCCATTATTGTGCATCAACTAAAAGATGTCCCCAAAGAAATCTTGCGAGATTACGCAGACCGCTTACGTAAAAAAGCGAAGTGTGCTGTTTTGCTGGCTGCCGAAATCGATGGCAAGGTAACCCTGCTGGCAGCCATCGATCGAGAGTTAATCGCCCAGGGCGTGAATGCTTCAGACTGTGTAAAACTGGCAGGCAAAGAAGTAAAAGGAGGCGGTGGCGGTCGCCCGGATCTCGCAGAAGCCGGCGGCAAAGACCCCTCAAAAATCAAAGAAGCACTCGAAGCCGGGACAGCGTATTATCGCAAGGCATTACAGAAAATTAGTGGAACTGAAACTGGACCTACCACAGGTAGTAAATCAGGTAGTTCCTAACCCGGATAAACCGGAAAAAAATAGGGATCTGAACCGCGAATCAACGCGAATAGACACGAATTATCTATTAAAACTTCATGTCAAAATGTAGGATGGCGTGCTTGCACCCATCAAATGTGGTCTCCCGATCCATTGAGTTGGAGCAGGTAAATTTGACCCTATTGTTCCATTGAACCTCACTCGGCACGCGAAGATGGGTGCAAGCACGCCATCCTACGACAATCTGAAAATCTGAAGCTTTGATGGAATTATCTTTATTGGAAGTACGAATGAAATCGAACGCACAGGACGCATCCCTCCTGTGCCTGGCGGCTTGAGGGCGACCAGCCAGCGTGGCTGCTTCTTCGTAGAGTATCATGCCGATTGGCATGGGATTTTACAGATGACCGTTGTTCCCTGATTTTTTGTTGAATCGAACTGCATCGACCCGCCTAATCTTTCGACGACCGTTCGAGCCAGGAAAACGCCCAGCCCCATTCCTTTTCCTGTTTGCTTGGTGGTAAAGAATGGTTCGCCAATCCGCGAGAGGATTTTATCTGGAATGCCATCGCCTGCATCAATGACGGTTAGAATAAACATGCCCTGCTGGCAATCGATTTTTACTCGCACGTTGGCGTTGGCTGGTGAAGCTTCCAATGCGTTTTTGATGGTGCCGCGCAGTGCCTGGGCGGTTACATACGGCCCAACGCAAACTCGACAAGAAGCTGCTTCAGGCGAAACCGAAGTCGTGACGCGAGAAGGTTGCTTGACCCCATTCATAATCAGCTCAAGCAGTTCCTTTCCAGTGAGGGGTTCTTTCTTTTCAATCGTTTCTTCCCCTGCCTGGGCAGACATGTGATCCAAAATAAATCGGCAACGATCCAGTTCAGAACGGATTAAAACGATATCTTCCAACAGTTGCGAGTTATCTGAATTGGCCTGTGGCGAAACGCTTAATCCGTGTTGTATTTCGCCTGCTATAATCGCAATCGACCCCAAAGGTGTTGATAATTCGTGAGCTGCCCCGGCTGCCAGCGTGCCGAGCGCTTCCAGCTTTTCACCACGAATTCGCTTGGCTTCCAAATCGCGAATCTTCATTTCTCGCGTTCGCAATTTCATTGTGATCAGGGTTGAAAAAAAGATGATGACCGATGCACAGGTGATAAAGGCACAAAGCACCCCGCTATGTGCCAACGTAATTTCCCCGGTTTCTCGAATACTCGGAAGGTATTCCCGCAATGCTTCGACCTGTAGCGGATGGTGATCGTACAACAAAAAAGCGAAGCAACAAACAGCAAGAAGATTCAAGCACCAGGCAATCCAGGCAGCCAGTTCAATTCCGACCAGGCAAAGATTGACAAAATAAAATATCCAGAATGGGTTACTGGGCCCCCCGCTGAAATAAAGCATTCCTGTTAACAGTAGTAAATCGATAGACATCACCACTGCAAAAACCGTGGGCCATAAACGTGAATGCCCTAACTGTTCCATTGACTTACGGTAACGAAAATACCAGATCGTCAAAAATAGATTGCTCAACGCAGCGATGCTTATCGCGATTAGTAACGGCGACAATTCCAGCGGCACTTCAAATAGATAATTCACGCTCAGCACAACAAGCAGTTGTCCCAGTACCGCAACCCATCGCAGCGAAATAAGCCAGTGAATACTGATTGCCCCGGAAGAGCCGAGAATCGCCGACTGGTTCTGCGACTGTTGAACACTCCCCGTATTCAGGCTGATGGAAGTAGTTGACATGCCTTACCTTATTAAAGATCTGAAATTCTTTGTCAATTCATCCAAAAGGAACACAAACATTCCTGTCTGTCTCGTTTGAGTATGCCTTATTTTAAGGGAGAACAAGAATGCCTACCCTCGGTTTCATGGGACTTTTGAACGAATAGAGATTTCTTAAAAGTGTGAGTAAGCTAACAGATTCTCTGTATCGCAACGAGTTAGAGTGAAATGGTTACCCCGCAGGCATTATTAGATACCCATGTCCTGTATCAAGCGATTTTCTAAATCGTTTGTAATAATGGAATGAGTTGCTTGAATGAGTTGCCTGTGAGAAGTATCGTAAATTGTCGACGTGAAAGCCACTTGTGCTTTCCAACCTACCCTGATTGTTCTTACCAAAGGAGCTTCCCCCATGTTACGTCGTGTTTTTTTGAGTCTGGCTATGATGAGCCTTCTGTCTGTTTCTGCCAATGCTGCCGATATTGATCTATCCAATGCAAAATGTCCTGTCTCTAAAACCAAACCTGCTGTTGCTGGTCAATCTGTTGAGTACAATGGTGCAACGGTTTACCTGTGCTGTGGCAATTGCAAAAAAGCATTCAGCAAAGATCCTGCCAAGTTTGCCGCTCGCGCCAATGCACAATTGGTAGCCACCAAGCAAGCCAAGCAAAAAAGCTGCCCATTAACAGGCAGTAAATTGAATGGCTCTACAGTCATTACAGTAGCTGGTGCAAAAGTTTGCTTCTGCTGTAACAACTGCAAAGGCAAAGCAAAAGCTAAAGAAGGCGATGCTCAAGTCGATTTCGTCTTCGGCAAAGAAGCTTTCAAGAAAGCCTTCAAAGTTTCCGCAAAATAATCCATTGCGAATCGAATAAGACAAAGCACCTTCATTTTTGAAGGTGCTTTTTTTACGCTGCGACGAACCTTTGAAATAAACGCCCTGCTCTCACCCAGCGTTTCGGCTTTTTTTCGGGGCGGAAACGTGGACGCGGTAATTCATTCGCCCGAGTGTTTCATCGAGATCTTTACGCAAATTTTCACTGACAGAAACCCCCAGCGTTGGCGCGGTAAGTGTGCTGCGGTAATGGAATTCGGAACTTTCCGGGTCCGGAGTTTCAATCACAATCACGATGCTTGTTTTACCGGGGTATCTTTCGAGGACTCTGCGGACTTTTTTCATATCTTCTTCCGTATGAAAACCGTGACGGAATTTGATCGCCAGATGTTGCGTCATCTGTTTTTCAGCCGCTTCAATCGTCAGAAATTTATTGACAACAATATTCGGCTCGCGTCCCCTGCGATCAACACGTCCCTGGATAATGCAGATTTCATCTGAAACGACCATTTCCTGATAACGGGCAAAATCGTCCGGCCATAAAATACAGCGGATAATGCCGTTGGCATCTTCCAGGTCGAAATTGACATATTTGCTGTTCCCGTTGCGTGATGGTTTTTTCGTGGTCGCTTTTTTAATCGCGCCAATCATCCCGCCGATCAGCACTTCGCTGCCATCATCAATCTCTGCCAAGTCTTTGGTGGTATGCGAAACAAGCGGTGCGAGTTGATCGGCAAATTCTGCCAACGGGTGTGATGTCAAATAGAAACCAAATATTTCTTTTTCGAATGTCAACTTCTGCCCATGCGACCAATCAACCGCTTCGGGAATGACGGGAAGCAATTCGTCACTTTTGTCGCTGTCGCCGCCTCCGCCGAACAGGCTGCGCTGTCCACGTTGTTTATCTTTGAATTTACGGGCAGCCATCTGCGTAGCCATTTCCACGCACATCGTATGTTGTTCGCGGTTTGGTCCGAAGATATCGAGTGTCCCGGCTTTAATCAGAATTTCCAGAACGCCCTTGGTGAGAACTTTCGGGTCGATTCGTTCGCACAAATCAAAAATATTTTTGAACGGTCCGTTCTCTTCACGTTCTGCGACAATCGCCAGCACGACATGCTCACCGACTCCTTTGATGGCAGCCAATCCGAACGAGACCGAATCGCCCACGACTTTGAATTCGACATGCGACATATTGACATCGGGCGGCAGAATATCAATTTTCATCCGCCTGCAATCGTCGGTATGCTCCGAAATACGATCAGAACTTTCCATCCCGCAGGAAAGCAACGCCGCCATGAATTCGGGTGGATAGTGCGCTTTCAGATAAGCCGTCTGATACGCAATCGCTCCGTATGCGGTACTGTGCGATTTGTTGAAACCGTAGCCCGCAAATTTTTCGATCAGTTCCCATAACGTTTGGGCAACCTTTGTCTCCATGCCCTGTTCATGGGAACCTTCGATAAATTGATCGTGGAAGACCGCGATCATTTCCAGCTTCTTTTTGCTGATCGCCTTAATACACCGATACGCAGAAGAAAGCTCGATCCCTCCGACGCGGTTAAGAATCCGCATCACCTGTTCCTGATAAACCATCACGCCATAAGTTTCTGCGAGAACTTCATCCACAATCGGATGCACCGTTGGCACGGGCTGCCTGCCATGCTTCACTTCGACATACGTTCCGACCATTCCCCCTTCCAGTGGACCAGGGCGATAAAGTGCAGATGTTGCGATAATGTCCTCAAATTTATCCGGCTTCATTTTCGTCAGCAGATCGCGCATTCCGCCCGATTCCAACTGGAATATTCCTTTAGTTTCTCCTCGTTGAAGCAGCTCGAACGTTTCTTTATCATCAAGCGGGAAATCGATGGGGCGCATCGTGAAATCAGGATGCGTTTCCTTCACATTTATCACCGCTTTATCAAGAATGGAAAGATTTCGCAGACCGAGAAAGTCCATCTTCAACAAGCCGGCTCGTTCCACATCGGTCCATTGGGTAATGATATCTGTCTTGCCGGTGATGCGTTGCAACGGAACATATTCATCAAGCCGTTTATCGCCGATCACCACGCCTGCCGCATGCGTTCCGACATTCCGGGCAAGTCCTTCAAGGCTGTTTGCGTAATCGAGCATTTCCTTAATTTGCGGATCCTGATCGTACTGCTCTTTCAATTCGGGAGTGGTATCAATCGCTTCCTGAAGTTTGATGCCGAGTTGATCGGGAATCATCTTCGCAATTTCATTCACACGATGCAGCGGCACATCGAGCGCCCGCCCAACATCGCGAAGTGCGGCTTTAGCTTTGAGCGTTCCAAAAGTACCGATTTGAGCGACGCTTTCTTCGCCATATTTTTCTTTGACGAAATCGATCACCAACTGCCTGCGATCCCTGCAGAAATCGATATCGATATCCGGCGCTTCCGAGCGACTCGGATCGAGAAACCGTTCGAAAAGCAGATCGTATTTGATCGGGCAAACATCTCCCATCCCGAGCAGATACGCCACAATCGCCCCGCAGGCAGAACCACGAGCGGTGCAGGGAATGTCCCGGTCACGAGCAAAACGAACAAAGTCCCAGACGATCAGAAAGTAACTGCTGTAACCCATTTTTTCGATCACAGCCAGCTCGATGTCGAGCCGATCAAGATAGACCTGATCAGGATTATCGCCGTACCGCCATTGAATCCCTTCCAGACAGAGTTCCCGAAGATATTCCACATCGGTCTTTTCTGCAGGCGGAGTAAAGACCGGAAAGTGACGGGCGGTCAGATCGAGTTCGATATCACAGCGCTCCGCAATTTCCTGGCTGCGAGAAACCGCCTCTTCACAATGCGGGAAAGCAGCGTACATTTCTTCGGGAGTGCGTAAATGAAATTCGTTCCCATCAAGCCGCATTCGTTTTTCGTCGTTCACCGTGGTGCGCGTATTCACACATAATAAAATCCCGTGGGCAGGCGCGTCTTCCTTGTTGAGGTAGTGGGCATCGTTTGTCGCGACCAGCGGGAAGCCAAACTGATTTGCCAGATCGATCGTGCGATCCATGCAGTCTTTTTGAATCTTCACGCCAGAATCCTGGATTTCCAGATAGAGCCGGTCTCCAAAAACTTTTTCGTACCAGCGAAGAAGCTCTTCCGCCTGATCCTGCTTATCGGCGAGCAGATAGTTAGAAAGTTCACTCGATGCACAACCCGAAAGACAGATGATCCCTTCGCTATATTCTTCGAGCAGTTGTTTATCGATGCGAGGCTTGTAGTAAAATCCTTCCAGATACGCGACCGAAGCCATTTTGACAAGATTCTTGAAGCCGACTTTATTTTGTGCCAGCAGCGTTAAATGAAAACTCGCATCTCTCATGCGAGCCGCACTGCGATCAGTCCGTTTCCCCGGTGCGATGTAGGCTTCGTAACCGAGAATCGGATTTACCTCGGCTGCTTTACATTTCTGATAAAACTCGAGCGCACCGAATAAGTTTCCATGATCGGTAATCGCGAGCGAATTCATTCCGTTCGCTTTCACTTTTTCAAGCATATCCGGAATGCGATTCGCCCCATCGAGCAAGCTGTAATGACTGTGACAGTGCAAATGGGCAAACGGGCGAGACTTTGCAGCAGATTCAGTACTCATATCGATCCTCAAAACGCGAAGCAGTTCCATTGAATTGTTTCCAGCGAAGCAATGCCCCCATTCTACCCCAAGAAATATTTCCAACAAGAGTACAGGAACCGGGAGAGTAACTATTCAGTGGTGGGTAGTTTTCGTTGGAATTCAGGCTATTCGCAGTTCGCAGGGTCCGCTATTGCAGACCACCGCATGAAACAGGCGGATCCACTTTTTATCGAGATCCGCTACCCATAGACCTTACGAGTTGCAGTAATAATTGATTTTGCATTCGTGTCGCTCTCCTGTTAAAGTCCGAACATGGAAACACAAGAGGACAAAACGAGTTCGGTTTCTGATTCCGAATTGCGATTCGGTTTCGGTCGCAATTGGCAGCGGTTTCTTTCCACGCTGAACGAAACACGTTTGCAAAACGCGCAAGAGACACTTCAGGAATTCTGGCCGGAAGAGGTGAAAACGATTTCATTTCTCGATATCGGTTCGGGCAGTGGCACGTTCAGCCTGGCGGCCCGCCGGCTTGGCGCGAAAGTCACTTCATTTGATTACGATGAATTCTCGGTCGCCTGTACCCGCAAATTAAAAGCGATTTATTTTGCGGAAGATTCCGAATGGAGAATCGAACAAGGTTCTGCTCTGGATGAAAACTATGTTCGCTCACTCGGGCAATTCGATATCGTTTATAGCTGGGGCGTGCTGCATCATACCGGGGCGATGTGGCAAGCACTTGATAACGCAGCGATACCTGTTGCTTCTGGTGGAACACTGGTTGTCGCTATTTATAACGACCAGGGGTGGAAATCCCGTTTGTGGAAAATTGTCAAGCAGGTCTACTGTCGTGGACTGGCAGGCCGCTGGCTGATCACTGCGATATTCGTGCCACTGTTTCTAATTGGGTTTTTCATGATCGATGTATTGAAATTACGCAATCCGCTGGCTCGCTATCGTTCCAGACACGATGCCCGTGGCATGTCTGTGCTCACCGACATTATCGACTGGATTGGCGGCTACCCGTTTGAAGTCGCCACAGCCGATCAAATCATCGGATTCTATCAACAACGTGGCTTCAAACTAAAACAAAAAAAACTGACCAACGGGCTGGGCTGCAACGAATTCGTTTTTCAGAAAGACTGAATAGAACATTGTATCTGCCTATTTAATTTAATGGGTAACTTTCTGCCACCCATCTCGCAAACAGAAACCCAACAGGCAAACCTTAGCCTGTCGCTTACGAAACAAACCCTCCCGGCTTTCGCCGACAGGGTTTGTTTTAACGAACTTATCTTCTTTTACTTCAGCGAAAAAACACTGAGAGAAAGAACTCCGAGAGAAAAAGGAATTGTAAGCCAGAATCGCTTCGCCCGCCGGCGCTGCGTCTTCTGGCTGTTGCTTACAATTACTCGGCTGCTCCTTCTTTTTCTGATGCTTCCTGCTCTTCAGAAACTTCCGCAGTTTCTTCGACAGCAGTTTCTTCACCACCAGCTTCTTCACCACCAGTTTCTTCACCACCAGTTTCTTCACCACCAGTTTCCGTGTCGGCAGTTTCCTGGACAGGTTCTTCGGATGCTTCTTCGGATGCTTCTTCAGTGGCACCTTCTGAAGTATCTTCTGATTCTTCACTTGTTTCAGAAGGGGCTGCTTCGTCTTCAGGAGCGTTTGCTGGCATCTGGAAGAGTGGTCCGCCAGTTGCCCCCATTCCACCTTTGAGATCCTGAGCAGCAGCAACTGGTTTACCAGATTCATCGACCTGTTGTTGCTCATCTACATCAGCATCCAGACGACGAGAAAGGCCAATCTTGCGATCATCCAGGTCAAGCCTCAAAATACGAACTTCAATATCTTCGCCCACGTTAACTTCTTCTTCAGGGTTACTCACTTTATGAGCAGCCAGTTCAGAAACGTGCAGCAAACCTTCAAGTTCAGATTCGAGTTCAACAAAGACACCAAAATTGGTAATCTTTGTCACTTTTCCGGTCACGATTGTTCCCGGTGAATATTTTTCCGGAATGACATCGGTCCATGGATCGCTGCCAAGCTGTTTCAAGCCCAGGGCAATTCGCCTGCGGTCTTCATCGACAGAAACGATCTGGCATTTGATGTCGTCTCCCTTTTTCAGCATTTCGCTGGCATGAGAAATTTTACGTGTCCAGGACATATCACTGACATGCAATAAGCCATCGACACCCTCTTCCAGTTCGATGAAGGCACCGTAATTTGTCAGATTGCGAACCTTACCAGCAACCTCTGCTCCAACCGGATATTTCTCAGTTACATTATCCCATGGATTAGGCTGAGTCTGTTTCATTCCAAGCGAAATTTCCTGTTTATCTGTGTTCAGATTCAGGACAACAACATCAACCTGGTCGTTAATGGCAACCAGTTCGCTGGGGTGATTAATCCGGCGAGTCCAGGACATTTCACTAATATGAACAAGCCCTTCGATGCCATCTTCAAGCCGCACGAAAGCACCGTAAGACATAACATTGGTTACTTCGCCAGTCACTTTGTCTCCAATAGGATATCGTTCTTCGATATTTTCCCAAGGAGATTTTGTCTTTTGCTTCAAGCCTAATGCGATTTTTTCTTTTTCTTGATCAACGCTCAAAATGACGACTTCAATTTCGTCATCAATTTTAACCATTGCAGTTGGGTGATCGATCCGTCCCCAACTCATATCGGTAATGTGGAGCAATCCATCGATTCCGCCAAGGTCAACGAAGGCACCAAAGTCGGCAATGTTTTTCACAACGCCAGTTCGCAATTGCCCTTCTTCGAGTTGCTCGAGTAAATTTCTCTTCAACTCGGCTCTGCGATCTTCGATCAGCTTTCTTCGGGAAACAACAATATTGCGACGCACTTCATCAATTTTCAGAATGATGCACTCAATTTCCTGACCGATGAAATCGGCGATATCGTTGGGGCGCCTGATATCAACCTGGCTGGCTGGCAGGAAGACATTCACACCAATGTTGACCAACAAGCCCCCTTTGATTTTCCGAACGACTGTCCCTTTAATGATGTCGCCTTCATGGCAGATTTCAATGACGCGTTCCCACTCACGAATGCGATCTGCTTTGCGTTTGGAAAGCAGGATCACTCCATGAACATCTTCGATATCCTCCAGCATGACCTCGATGGTTTGACCAACCTCTGGCACCGGATCTTCCGATTCCCATTCTTCGCGAAGTACAAGTCCCTCACTTTTGAAGCCGACATCGACAAGGACTTCGTCGTCATCAACTCGAATAATTGTTCCCTGAACTATTTCATTGGAATCAAACGTGCGAGACGTTTCGTCGTACATCAAATCGAGATTTGATTCATCGCCCGTCATCTCGGCGAACGAATTCGACAAATATGTTTCCAGTTCCTCGTCACTAATTGTAAATTCGCGAAGTAAATTCCTGTCGACCATGAGTTTCCCATTACCAGCCCCGCGTCCGAATTCGATAGAAATAAGACGACTGGCAAACATAAAGTTAAATTGTGAAATCGCTCCCGAAAAACACCCCGTTTTTCATCTTGAAAGAGCGAACGGTACCATTAATTCTCACCACCCTGGTGGTATCTCGAACCTGCCCAGTAAGGCCGGAGGGTTCAAAACAGTCGGGGAGTATATCATAAGCAGCACGACTGGAACTAGCCGACAGGTTGTTATTCTGCCATAATTCCGACTGATTTTGAAAAAAATAGAGCGGATTTAATTGAGAGAACCTACAAAGTGAAAATCCCAGGCGGTCTTTCCTTGACGGTGCCAACTTCGTTGACCTTCAAACCAAATTTCTCCCCAATTTTCACTGCTTCGCCCTGAGCATAGAGCTTATTGTTAACATACATGTCCAGCAGATCATCACAAGACTTAGGAAAGGTGATTAAGGTACCGGGACTGAGGTTTTGTAGTTGTTCGAGGCCGATTTTCTTCTCTGCCAGTCGGACCGAAACGTTCACCGTCATCGGCATTAAGCGGCGTATCCGATGAACGAGATCATTCGATTCCTGGCCTGCTTCATTGGCCTCAACTACGGACGAACTTTCTTCCAGGGCAGCTTCGTTTTCAACTTCACTTTCCTCATCCCCCAGAGGAGGGGTCTCCAGTGGACCAATCACCCATAAAGATTCCTGGCTGGCTGGCTCCCCCTGCTCATCAACCAGTTGAAGCTCAAGCATCTGTGTCTGTTCGTTTGTGCCGGACCAGCTTACTGCTGTGTAAAGGTCGTTACTTACCAGTGTTGAGTAGCCACCTTCCTGAAAATCTTCAGGAAGCATGCCGTAGGACCATTCCATCCCCAGGGTTTGCAGACGCGATTGCTGTGATTCATCTGGCTCCAGATACCAATCGGGCAGCGGTAACAGTTGCGGAATTGTTACTAAATAACCCCCTGCCACATTCGGCTTGAAAATGACACAAAGCCCCGGTTTTCCAGTAAGATTTGCGGAAGAATGGTTCTCTTCCCAGAGGGTTGGTTCCCCTGGCTTCAAATGAAACTTGGTATCAAAACAAAGATTAAATGAATCTGTAACCGCAGGCAGATTCTCCATACTTGCAGCCAGAATCTCCTGTAACTGTGGTAGGTTTTCAGACATAGTCTTTGTGCAACAGCCTTAATTAGAACGAATAGGTAAGATAGATCGTCGAATTCTCGCCCCTACTACTGGACACAATGTCCATGTAGGGACAAGCAGCGCTACCCTGTCTTATTATTTATCGTTCTTCACGGGAATTAGACTAAACATGAAAGCCTGCATTTTCCGTATTATCGGACTGTTTGGAGCCAAAACGGCCCTGACCATGCCCCTATGTTCACTTCAGGGGCTTATCGCCCAATTTGTGCTGTGAAATTGAGAGAATTAATTCATTGACACCAGCAACCGTGGCTGTATGATATCTGTAAGACCGCTCCCCCCTCCTACTCTCCTGTGGGACAAGCCGAGTGGACAAGCAGCATCGGACAATGGTGTCGATCATACGATCTTCCTGTCGGGTGAGTTCCACCGGATACCCTGGCAGAAAGCCGTTTTGGGCAGCCTTCATTTGTTGAAAACATTGCCTTGCGGCAGTCTCACTCTTGGCGTTAGCTGTTTCCAGATGAAATCTGGCATCCTGCCTTCTCAGCATCGATTCCTTTGCGACAAAAGACCAATCGCATGTGGTGCCAATAACCAAACATTTTCCCTGCGTTCGGCTGTCAAAACCAACCAGCCATGCGGGGATATCAACCAAATTAAACCTTTTAGAGAGCCACAATAACATGTACACATTAGCCTTTGGTATTCCGGGGGGACCGGAGTTACTCATCTTTATTATTGTCATACTCATTTTCTTTGGGAAGCGACTTCCCAGTGCCATGTATTCGGTTGGTAAAAGTATTACCGAATTCAAAAAAGGTGTCAGCGAAGGGGCCCCTGCCGACGACGAGAATAATCTCGATGATAAAAGCGATCATGTTGAAAAGAATGCTGATTGACTTTTCTTTTCGTCTGTCTGTTGTACGAAATATTATAAATCAACAAGTTGCTCAGCCACTATTTTTCATGGTGAGATGAGCCACTGTTTTCAGGAGATATTGTTATGTTTTCACCAGGTTGGCCGGAAATGATTATCTTTGGTGTGATTGCCCTGCTTTTATTTGGCAAGCGACTTCCCGAAGTCGCACGCAGTTTAGGACAGGGGTTTGTTGAATTCAAAAAAGGGATGACAAATATCGAAACCGATATGCGAACCGCCGTGCATAGTGACCCGGCTTCTACCCAGACAATTGAAAACAGCAACCGCATCGAAGAAGACTTGAAGCCGAGTTCCGAAAAGTTTGAGACAGAAACAGAAGCGGAACCTGGCTCAGACGAAGTCGCTGAAGAGCATCAGGAAGAGAATTAGTATTTTGATGATTCGTAGGACTTGCTGATAAAGTCGTAGGTCAGGCTGTGCCTGACGAAAACAGGTCGAGTTTATACTATTAAACTCAACTTAAAATGATATAACCGGATTGACTGGAATATGTTACGACAACAAATCAACC
>Ga0316209_1001940_pt1 | contig 18581 bp, 14 predicted proteins | sample 6monopyrite_MG_FD_204945 | JGI IMG/M metagenome (GOLD analysis project Ga0316209, IMG submission 204945) | Microbial mat bacterial communities from mineral coupon in-situ incubated in ocean water Damariscotta River, Maine, United States -... | ecosystem: Environmental > Aquatic > Marine >...
GGATTCGCCGGGAACGAGATGATCAACATCTTGGGCTTGGGCCACGTTCGACTCACGGCCTGCTCAAGATTCTCGATGAAGTCGCTCTCGTGGTTGAGCGGAACCTTACGCAGGTCCGCGCCGGCGATGATCACGGAGTACTGATGAATCGGGTAGGCGGGGTCCTGCACGAGTACCACGTCGCCCGGCCCCGCCGTCATCAAGACGAAGTGCGAGAGCCCTTCTTTTGCACCGATCACGGCGACCGCTTCGGTCTCCGGATTGATATCGACATCGTGGCGCCGCTTGTACCACTCGGCCATGCCGAGTCGCAGGTTGGGCAGTCCCTGGGACGAGGAATAGCGATGGTTGCGCGAATCCTGAGCGGCTTCGCAGATCTTGTCGACGACATGCTGCGGTGTCGCCAGATCGGGATTGCCCATGCCCAGGTCGATGATGTCTTCACCGGCTCGCCGGCCGGCACGGGTCAGCTCCGTCACCTCCGAAAGGATGTAGGGAGGGAGTCTGTTTAATTTGTGGAAGTCGTGTCGGAATTTTTCGGTCATCTCAATTCTTCTCGCTGGCCGCTCAATCGAGATCGGCTCGGATGCGTCCGCCCGCTTTGATCGCTCTTTTTCGCGCCTAATCACGCTTAGTCGATGTCACTCGTGTGCTTCTCTTGAAGGCCGGAACATCGCGCGCTCGGGACGGGACTCAGTTGACTCGGGGGAGAACACGCTTCGACCCTCCCTCGGGTCCATTCGTTCAGCCCGCGTCACCGCAGACTGAACAGCCCCTTCGATCGCCCACCGTTTCTTGCCTCCGCTCCCCCTGCCGCGCAGGGTGGGTGGAGAGGCAGAGCCCCGGTGGGCTAGCGAGCTGCCTCCGTTGCCGTCGGAGTTGCTGTCGGAGTTGCCGTTCGGGCTCCCGTCCGACACGTTGCGCGCGTCGTCGCAGCCACAGCCCAGGCCACACCATCGGCGCAAAGGGCACCATCGGCGCAAAGGCGATAGCCGCAGGTGTCCGAGCCGAAGCCGGTGAGGCTTCGCTCGCGCAGGCCTGCGCGGTACTGCTGATGATGCTGCGGAAGACGTTGCATCCCTGTGGGACCCCTTCGAATGGCCTGATCTTACTGAAGAATCTGGATTCGAGGTATGCCGCCGGGGCGATTCGCCGGGCGTTTGCGGGTCATTGCCGGTCAGTGAGCGCCGGCGCCTCCGCCGCTGCCATCACTCGCGCCGTCGGGCCGATCTGTCAATCGGACCACGACGCCATAGAGCAGCAACCCAACGGCAAGCAGACCCACCAGAATCCCGCACTCACGGGGGCTCCCGATCACGATCGCGACACCGATCGCCAGGTTCACCACCAGGTAGAGCGCCGGGACCACCGGATATCCCCAGGACCGATAGGGTCTCGGCCGGTCGGGCTGGCGCCGCCTGAGGGCGAAGAGCGCCAGGACATCCGCAGAGGTCGCCAGAACGATTCCGAAGACTGTGAAGTCGAGGGCTTTGGGGAAGCTCTCGAGAAAGACGACCAGTCCGACGGAGACCAAGGCCTGAACGGCAATCGCCGCGCTCGGCGTTTGGAAGCCGGGGTGGATGCGCTCGGCGCGGCGCAGAAAATGGCCGTCGAGGGCCATCGCGTACACGATGCGGGGCCCCACCAGAATCGTCGCGTTCAACGTGCCGAGCACCGACACGAGCACGAAGACCCCGACCAGCTGGCCACCGGCGCCGCCGAAGAGTGCCCGCGCCGCGGCCTCCCCCGCATCGCCGGACGCGCGCAGCTCCGCCGGCGTGAGCGCGTAGAAGTAGATGCCGTTCACCAGCACGTAGAGTGCTGTGCAGATCGCGAGCCCGAGAAAGAGCGAGCGCGGCACATTTCGCGTGGGATCCTTGATCTCGCTCGCGACATAGACGCACGCGTTCCACCCGAGAAACGAAAAGAGGATCGGCGAAAGCGCCTGACCGAAGGCGAGCCAGCCGCCGGCGGGGGCGGCGGGCGCGGCTGAATTGAGCGCTGCGGCTGAATCGAGAGCCGCCCAGGGCTCGAAGCTGCCCTGCCCCAGAATCGGGCCGATGGCCACGAAGGCGACCAGGGCCGCGATCTTCGCGACGGAGGTGATGTTGTTGAGCGTCGCACCCCAGCGTGTACCGCGCAGGTTGAGACCCGAGCAGACGAGGATCGCGAGCGCCGAAAGTGCGATCACGCCCGACCGGTCGAGGCCCAGCACCGGCGCCATCGACTCGGCGAAGACCACCGCAAGCGCGGCAATCGTCCCCGCGTAGATCGCAAAGAACGAGACCCAGCCCACCAAAAATCCCGCGGCCGGATGAATCCCCTCGGACAGGTAGACGTAGTCCCCGCCTGCGCGCGGAAACATCGCCCCCAGTTCCGCGTTCGCGAAGGCGCCGGCGAGGGAGATCAAGGCGCCGATGACCCAGGCTGCCAGAATCCAGCCGGCACCGGGGAGCAAATTCGCGACTTGCGAAGGCGTGAAGAAGATTCCGCTCCCGACCACCGAGGCCACGATCAACATCGAGGCATCCCCGAGACCGAGGACGCGAGGCAGCCGATCACGCGGGTGAGCTTCGGGCATCGCCCCGGTTTAGCTCATCGGACAGGACTCATCAGGAGGGGGTGGGCGGCACGCGTCTTCGGGCCGCGGAATTCCTCGCCAATCCAGACACGCGGAAGCCCACGACGACAGCGATTAGCGCCACCAGCGCGAGCCCTTCATCGTCAATCCCCGGAAGCCCATCGCCGCCTCCCGCCGAACGTGTCTCGAGGGGCCCCGCCTGATAGGCGCGAACCGCCTCAAGCGAGGCATCGGAATCGAGCGCCCGAGTCGGCGCGTTCGCGGCGGCCTGAAGCCCCACAAAAAGGATCGACAACAGGAGTCCGAGTCCCAGCGCGACGGAAACGGCGCTCGGCCGCGGACGGCGATGCTTCATTGCGTTCACGATGGACACCCCCCGACGAAATCGGGTCGCGCGGACCCTTTTCTTCTGGGTGCCCAGTCGATCTCAGGGGTTCCGCCACACGCATCTCATCGGGGCTCTGAACCGCATAGGATCGCGACTGCCAGTTCGGAACCGCGCGGATCAGGGGAGTGTCATCGAGAGCACACTCCCGCCGCGCCCCGGGCGAACCTCGATCCGCGTCTCGATCCGCTCCTGCAACTCCGGAACGTGCGAGATCAAACCCACCAGGCGGCCACCAGACTGCAATTCGACCAGCGTCTCCAAGGCGAGTTCGAGGCTCTCCGGATCCAGCGACCCAAAGCCCTCGTCCACGAAGATCGCGTCCAGGCGCGTGCCTCCACTATGTCGCTGGACGACCTCGGCGAGTCCGAGTGCCAGGGCGAGCGCTGCGCAAAAACTCTCGCCGCCCGACAAAGTCGAGACCGGCCGCTCCTGACCCGTATGCGCGTCCCACACCGCGAGGTCGAGCCCCGCCCGACGCCGCCGATCCTCGAGCTGGCTCACCCGGCGGAGGTCGTAGCGTCCCTTGCTCATGCGGCGAAGCGACACCGTTGCAAGCGCCAGCACCTCATCCAGGAAGGCGGCGAGTACGAATCGCTGGAAGGACACCCGCTCCGGGTTATCCCCGGAAGCCACTGCGGCGAGCGCGCCCACTTGCTGATAGCGACGTCCAAGATTTCCGGACCGCGCCCTCAGTTCTTCGAGCGCGGCGGCAAGTTTCGCCCAACCTTCGGCCCGGGTCCGGAGGACTCCGACGGCATCCTGCGCTTCCGCGCGTGCCCCTTCCGTGGCCGTGAAAACCGTTTCGAGTGCGGCGATATCCGCCGTCGCAGCGCCTTCCGCCGCCGTCACGGCAAGCGCCAGGCTCTGACGCGCGGCTTCGAGATCCTGCTCGAAGGTCTCGACCTCGCTCCGCCGCTCGACGCGTTCCTCCGCGGAAATCCGCGCACCTTCGACCGCTTGCTCGTTTTCGAACGCCGCCGACGCGATCGCGGCCAACACGTCTGCCTGAGCGACTTCGAATGCCTTCGCCGCGCGCGCCGCTTCAGCCCGTCGCTCGGTCACCGCGGCCTCTGCGCTCGCGCGTGCCGACGCCGCCGTATTCGCCGCGGCGCTCGTCTGCTCGATCCGCTCGGCCAAGCCACGATGTCGCGCGGTCACTTCCTCGATCGCGGCGGTCAGCGCGTCACGCGTCCGCGCTTGTGCCGGCAGCGCCTCTTTCTGCGTCGCGATCGATGCCCTCAGTGCGTCGAGCGCTGCACTCAATCCCGCCTCTTCCCGAACGACTTTCTCATGCGCGACCCGCGCGGCTTCGGCTTGTTCACGCAACGACACCAGGACCGCGACCGCTTTTTCCGAAGCGGCGATGGCGACCGATGCCGCATCGAGCTCCGCCTTCGTCTCCGAAATCGATGCGCCTAACACCTCGACCGAGCGAACCTCGGCGCCGTCCTCGTTTGAGGACTCTTCAAGGGAGGAGAGCTGCGCTGCGCGCTCCCCCATGAGTGCAGCACGCGCCTGGGTCGGCTCGACCAGTTCGGCGCGGGCGGCCGCGAGGACTGCTTCGCACGCCTCGAGCTCGGCGAGCCCCGGGGTCGAACTCGTTTTGTTTTGTTCGCCCGGCTCAGTCGAGTCGCGCATATGCGCGGGCGCCGGGTGCGCCGTCGATCCGCAGACCGCGCACTCCTCCCCTTCGACCAGCGATTCCGCCAACCGAAGCGCCACCGCGGCGCGCTCGGCGTCCGCGGCCGCGCGATGCGCCTGATCCGCGTCGGCGACCCGCCGATTCAACTCGGCAAGCTGGACATCGAGCGCCTCGATTGAAACATCGATCTCGCCGACCCGCGCCCGCAGACGAGCCCCTCGTTCGGCGCTCCGAAAGAGTCCGTCCAATTCGGAGAGGCGCTCTGTCAACGTCTGGCGCTGCGAAGTGAGTTCAACCTGACGACCCGCGGCCGCCTCAGCGGCCGTGATCTGGGTCTGCAATTTTTCAAGCGTCGTCAGCGCTCCCTGACCACGGGGCCGGATCGCTTCGAGCTCCGCCGACTGCGCGCGCTCCGTCGCGCGCGCTTCATCGAGCGCATCGACCTGCTTTCCCGCCGCCGCAAGTCGCGCCCCCTCCTCGGCCAGCGTCTTCAATTCCGGCTCGCGCTCCCGGGCAGCGAACTCGTCGTTGCGCGCCGCTTCGAGCTGCTCCGCGGCCGCGACCAAGCCGGCGTCGGCTTCGGCCAGCCGCGACTTCGCGGCCTCGCTCGCTGCGCCCCGCTCCGCCCGTGCATCGATCCTGAGCGCAACCGGCTCCGCGCGCTCCGCATCGCGCAGCTTGAGTTTCAGGTTTTCGTACTCGGGTTGTCGTGCGGTCAGTGACTCGAAACGAACTTTCGCCGCGTCCAACGCACGAATGCGCTCGACGTCGGCCCGCGCCTGCTCAAGGTTCTTGCGCGCCGCGACGGATTCTTGCTCGCGAAGTTCGAGGCCCTTACGCGCGGCTTCGACCTCTACATCGAGCGCCTTCCGCCGAATCTCGAATGCATCCTCGCTCTCCGCCTCAGCCTGGCTGAGAAGGACACCGCGCTCACGTTCGAGTCCCCCCAGCTCCTCGCGCAACCGATCCGCCGCGCCCTTCAAGCGACGTTCGAGGTCCGCATAACGATCGATGTCGAAGAGCTTCGAGAGAATGTCCTGCCGATCCTGACTCGATGCCTCAAGCAACCGGCGAAACTTCCCCTGCGGTAGCAGGATGACCTGACGGAACTGCGCGCGATCGAGGCCGAGCAGCTCTCGCACCTGCGCATCCACGTCGCTCTGCTTCGTCGCAAGCGGCTCCCCGAACGCATCCGCCGCCGCTTTGCCCTTCCATCGATAGAGCACGGCGGTTCCGCGTTCTTCGATGAAGCCGTCGCCTCGTTTTTTGGGGCGCAGCTGTCGAGGGGTTCGCTCGACCCGGTACCGCTCGGTCCCGAGCTCGAAGTCCAGCACGATCCGCGTCAGCCGATCCGGCTCCGCGTGCTGGCTCCGAAGGTGGGTCACCGCCGCGGAATCGCTCGCCCCCGGCGCCGCTCCGTAAAGCGCGAAACAGATCGCTTCGAGGATCGTCGATTTGCCAGCACCCGTGGGTCCATGAACGAGGAAGAGGCGATGCTCCCCAAGGCCCTCAAAGTCGATCTTCTGTCGGTCGGCGAAGGAGCCAAAGGCTTCGATCTCGAGCTGCAGGGGCTTCACGAGGCAGCGCCTCCGTCGCCTTCGGCCATCGGCGCCAGCGGCTCTTCGAAGCGGCGCAGGGCTTCCCGCTGCTCGGCGTCCATCTCCTCGCCCATCACAGCGGAAAAGAAATCTTCAAAGAGCGCTTCGGGCGCGCGCGGGGCCACACTCTCGGCGGCAATCGCGGCGCCGCTCCCTGTGAGCTCAAGCGCCGGCCGTTCGACCTGCAACACGTTCGGATACCGCTCGCGAAGCTTCGCCATCGGGTGATAGAGCGCACCCCGGTCCAGCAGACGCACCAGCAGGTAGTCGTCGTTGGACACGCCCTCCGGCGTCGTCGCGAGGAGCCCGTCCAGTTCGCCTTCGATCACGCGAACCGCGCGGCGAGGAGAGAGCCGCACCTCTTCGATCGAGACATCGCCCTTCGCGTCGAGCTCGATGAGACTCACGCTCTTGTCATGCTTCGCCTCGCCGAAGCTGTAAGGCATGAGCGAGCCGGAGTAGCGGATCCGCTCGCCGCCGATCTGCTGGGGACGATGTAAATGGCCGAGGGCGACATAGTTGAAATCGGCGAAGCGCGAGGCATCCACCATGCCGCCGCCGCCGACGATCAGAGGACGTTCGGAATCGCTCTCGCTCGAACCCGCGACGAAGGCGTGGGCCACACAGATCGAACGATGCTTCGGATTCGCCTCCGCACGAGCGCGATCGAGCAGCGCCGCGCTCGAAGCGTCGTGGTCCCGCAAGGCGTCGTCCTCGAGGAGTGCCCGAGCATGGGGCGGGTCGACGAAGGGAATCGCGAACACGTCGACGGCCCCGTGTGCATCGACGAGTTCGATCGGCGCGGGGGCTGCGCTCAAGCGCCCACGGACGTGGAGCCCTCCCTCCGCCAGCAAGCGTGCACCGAAGCCGAGACGGTCGGCGCTGTCGTGATTGCCCGCGATGACGACGACCGGGATCCCAAGTTCGCCGGCGACCCGCGCCAGAAACTCATCGAAGAGCGTCACCGCATCCGGTGGCGGCACGGCGCGATCGTAGATGTCTCCCGCGAGCAGCACCGCGTCGACGTCGGACTCCGCCGCCAGTCGCGCGAACTCGTCGAGCAGATGGGCCTGATCGTCGACGAGAGACACCCCGTGAAAGAGTCGCCCGAGATGCCAGTCCGCCGAATGCAACAGGCGCAAGGCCCGCCCTCCCCATTTCCAATTTCAACTTCAGCTTCAGGTTCAACGTCGACATCAAATGAGCCGCTTGAGTCCCGCAATCGCCGTTCGTTCCGACCGACTCGGGCAAGATCGCGACCGCCCGTGACATCCCCGGTCACATCCCCGGTCACAGCCCTGAAGGTAGCGCCGGGCAACGAATCGAAAGACCCGTGCCCGACGCTTCTCATGAAACCTCGGTTCAGACTTTGAGCGCTTCGGGCGCTCAGTCGTCGTCGGTTCCCGTACGCGGCAGATCCGCCGAGGCCACCCCGGCAGCGACCGCCGCCGGGATCTCGATCCAACCGGCGGCCACGCCCCGCGCCACCGCCGACAGCACGGCCTCGAAGGAGGCGTCGACGATGCTCGGCGCGCTGCCGGCTCCGAAGAGTCGCTGATCCGGACCGAAGATGACTTCGACGTAGGCCACCGCAGTCGCGCCCGCGCCCGCCCCCATCGCATGCTCGTGGTAGTCCCCGATCCGCAGGGAGACATCGAGCGCTTCGCTGACCGAGGCCACGAAGGCGTCGATCGGCCCACTCCCGCGCCCCCAGAGCGGCAAACGCGCCCCGCCCCAGACAAGGGTCGCCGTCACCTCATCCTCCGTGCCGCCGCCGTGCGCCGTAATCGTCCGGTCGCCCACGATCGAGGGGCCTCCCTCGGCCCCCAGGTACTCCCGCTCAAAGAGCGTGCGGACCTGCTGGCTGTCGACTTCATGGCCCGTGGCGTCCGCACTCTTCTGCACCACGCCCGAGAACTCGATCTGCATGCGACGGGGCAGCACATAGCCGTGTTCGGTCTCGAGGATGTAGGCGATTCCGCCTTTACCGGATTGGCTGTTGATGCGAATCACCGCCTCGTAGTTCTTCCCGACATCGGCGGGATCGACCGGCAGATACGGCACATCCCACTGGGCTGGCGACACTTCCGTTTCCATCGCAACCAACCCCTTTCGAATCGCGTCTTGATGGGAACCCGAGAACGCCGTGTACACCAACTCCCCCGCGTACGGGTGTCGCGGATGGACGGGCAAGCGGTTCGCGTGCTCGACCTGACGAACAAGCGCCGGCAGATCCCGAAAATCCAGTTCCGGGTCGATGCCCTGACTCATCAGGTTCATCGCCATCGTCACCAGATCCACGTTGCCCGTCCGCTCTCCATTGCCGAAGAGGGTCCCTTCCACACGGTCAGCCCCGGCCAAGATGCCCAGCTCCGCCGCCGCCACGGCGCAGCCCCGGTCGTTATGCGGATGCACACTCACGATCGCCGCCTCCCGTCGCGACAGCATGCGACAGAAAGACTCGATCGAATCCGCGTAGACGTTCGGCGTCGCCACTTCGACCGTCGCCGGCAGGTTGAGGATGATCGGGTCCTCGGCCGTCGGTTCAATCACGTCCATGACGGCCTCGCAAACCTCGACCGCATAGTCGAGTTCCGTCGACGAATAACTCTCCGGCGAATACTCGAATTGAATGCGGTCTTTAGGCCGCTCCGCCTGCGCCTTCTTCGCCGCCGCTTTCACGCATTTCGCCGCATCGACGGCGATCTTCGTGATCGCCGGGCGGCCCGCGCGAAACACCACCTCGCGCTGACGCGGCGAGGTCGAGTTATAGAAATGCACGATCGTCGAGGGTGCGCCCTTGATCGCCTCGAAGGTCCGATCGATCAAATCCTCACGGCATTGAGTCAGGACCTGAATCGTCGCGTTGGACGGAATCCGATCCTGCTCGATCAAGCGCCGTACGAAGTCGAAATCCGTCTGGGAGGCCGCGGGAAAGCCGACTTCGATCTCCTCGAACCCGATCGCCACCAGCGACTCGAAGAGACGAATCTTCCGATCCCAGCCCATCGGCTCAACGAGCGCCTGGTTTCCGTCACGCAGGTCGACGCTGCACCAGCGCGGCGCCTGCTCGGCGACGCGATCCGGCCATGTTCGATCCGGGAGCGCAAAGCGCGTAAAGGCGCGGTAGCGCTCAAAGGGCATGACGTTCGGGCGTGCGCCCGCGCGCGGTCGCCGCGAATTCTGTTCGGTCTTGTTCTCGGTCCGAGAATGCATCGTTCCTCTCCTGCCCATCCCGCCTGATGACACTCACGGTGAGCAGAGAGGCTTCGCGCCGGTTCCCCCTTCGGATTGATCCGAATCCCAGGAGTCGAGCGCGAATGCATTGCTGAATTCGTTCTCGAAAACGACGAAGCCCCTCCGGCCATCAGGCGGGAGGGGCTTCGTCGTTTTCGAACTCTGTCGAGTCAACTACAACGCTAGGCCCCGCCCGCCCCGATAAGGAGCAGAAGGCTGCTAAGCGCTAGCTGGTTCTGGGAGTTCGTGTTCCGGTTCATGACCATGGTTGTACGCTACGGACGGACGGGCGTCAAGCTTGAGCGCCGGCGGCCCCTCGCATAGCCGTCCTGAGCGGCCTACGGCAAAACCCGGGCATCGATCGACGCCTCTCGCAGGTGCTGAAACGGGGAGTTCGTGGCCGCCAATCGGGCCGTGTCGTGCAGGGCCATACGCATGATCTCGATCGTGCCATAACAGGCGTGCTCGATCCGGTCGACGGAATCGAACCCCAGCCACTTGAACAGGGGCGCCAGTTTCACATCGCAGTCGATGTACGCGAAGTCGATTCCCTCGGACAGCACGCGCTGATAGGCGGCGCAAGCAAGGGCAAGTCCGGCACTCTCCGCGCCGCCGCGCGACTCGGGCCGCGTGACCAGGCGGGTCACCAGTGCGAAGCGCCCTGCCTCGCGCGCCGTGACCACGCGGTAGACCTCGGGAAAGTTTTCGAGCTCGAGCCGTGTCGCGAAGTGAACTCGCAGTGCGCCGAGCAATGCGTCCGGCGAATCGTCATCGGAGGGGAATGCCCCAAGTTGAATTGCGCTGACATCGAGTGGCTCCGCGAGTCGCCTCGAGTCGGCATCTGCATAACGCTGGGTTCGGCCCATCTCGTCGATGTAGACATCGAATCGCAGACGGTATACCGCCTGCAGTTCAGCATCGGTCTTCAGTTCGCGGCAGTCGGGGGGCAGCATCATCAGCGTCAGGTCTCGAACGCATAATGCCGCCTCCCGGTCGATTCGTCACTCGATTCCGAAGCGAATCGTTGTCGTCACGCGCGGCCATCCCTCGGGAACACGCAGCGGACCGGCAACTAACCTACGCCGGACAGATCGATCCGCGTTCCCCAGCGCTGGCGGACGGCGCGGCGCGTCGCGGGAACGCGCTTGAGCGTCGGGTCCGCCTCGATCTCGCGCCGAGCGACGTTCCGCGCCACGGCGACCAGCAGCGTGTCCCGCAGCAGGTCCGCGATCCGAAGCTCCGGCATATGCCCGCTCTGGCGCGTCCCGAGAAAATCCCCGGGCCCGCGAATCTCGAGGTCGGCATCCGCGATCTTGAAGCCATCCGTCGTTTGGATCATTGCCCGCAATCGTTTCTCACTTTTCTCGCTACTCCCGCGCGCCACGAGCACACATCGACCGCGCTCCCCGCCCCGCCCCACGCGACCGCGCAGCTGATGCAGTTGGGCGAGCCCGAAACGTTCGGCGTGCTCGATCACCATGAGTGTGGCTCCGGTAACATCGACGCCGACTTCGATGACCGTCGTCGCCACCAGGATCGACGACTCGCCCTTTGAGAATCGCTCCATCGCTTCATGGCGCTCGGGGGAGTCGAGACGACCGTGCACAAGATCGACGCGGTGATTCGGGAAGGCACGACTGATCTGCTCACCGGACTCCATGGCGGAGCGCAGATCCATCTTCTCGCTCTCTTCGACGAGGGGGTAAACGACGTAGACCTGCTCATCCCGCGCGAGGGTTTCGCGAATCAGTTCCATCACGCGCTGACCCTCGCCGCTTCGCAACAGAATCGTTTCGATCGGCTTGCGGCCGGGGGGCAGCTCGTCGATGACCGACACATCGAGCTCGCCGTAGAGGGTCATGGCGAGACTGCGCGGGATCGGCGTCGCGGTCATCACCATGCGGTGAGGGAAGCGACCGTCGGGGCGGGCGGAGGAGAGTGCGGCGCGCTGCATCACGCCGAAGCGATGCTGCTCGTCGACAATCGAGAGCACGAGATCCCGAAAGGCGATTTCCCCCGCGACTAACGCATGCGTCCCCACCACGAGATCGATCTCACCCATCGCGAGCAGCCCACGGACCTGTTTGATCTCCGCGCGCGGAAGCGACGCAGTCAGAAGCCCAACACGCAGCGGGATCTCCCCATCACCGCTCTCGACCATATTCGTAAGGGTCCGGTAATGCTGTTCCGCGAGCAGTTCGGTCGGGGCCATCAGAGCCGTCTGCCCCCCGCATGCGGCCACCGCCACCGCCGATAACATCGCGACCGCCGTCTTCCCGCTGCCGACGTCGCCCTGCACCAGGCGATTCATCGGATGCGGCCGCCCAAGGTCCTCAAGGATCTCCCCCACAACCCGGCCCTGCGCACCCGTCAGTTTGTACGGCAGCGCCTTCGCCGCGGCGCGCGACTCGGGCCGCGTCGAGTCGATCGCCACCCCCGGCCGCTGGGTCGACTTCGAACGCCGCATCGCGAGCCCAAGTTCGAGCAGATAGAGCTCTTCGAGTACCAAGCGCTCATGGGCCGGCGAAGCAAAGGCCTCGTACTGATCGACATCGACTTCCGCACTCGGCCGATGCAGCGCCTTGAGCGCATCGGACACCGAGGGCAGGCCCCGCTCCTCGACGACCACTTCCGGGAGATGTCCGCGGATCAGATCGCTGTACGAGTCGACCGCCTGACCGATCAGCCGACGAAGCGTGCGCGGATTCATCCCCTCCGGCGCTGAATAGACCGGAACGACCCGCCCCAGCTCCGCCGACGAGTTCGACGCCGCCGTCACCTTGGGCGTGTCCTGCCCTTCCGGGACATCGACGACCTCGACATCCGGATGCAGCAGCTCCTTCGAGAAGCGGTACCGCTTGACCTCGCCGCTCACGAGCAGCCAGCGATCCTTGACGACGGAGTTCGCAATGGACTCGCCGCCACGGAACCACTTGAGCGTGACCACCGCGTCGTCATCTCCCACGACCGCCTGAAAGATCTTCCCGAAGCGCCCTCCCCGACGCGTCGGTGCCCAGTCGACGACTTTCACCTGCGCAAGAAACGTGGCGTTCGAGCCGACCTGGAGCTCGTCCACGCCGAGCACGCGGCGGCGATCCTCATAGCGCGTGGGCAGCCAGAAGAGCAGATCCGAGATCCGTTCGAGGCCCCGGCGCGCGAACCCGTCGGCTTTCTTGGGGCCGACTCCGGAGAGCGAGGCGAGGGATTTTCCGAGCAGCTCGTCGGCGAGTCCTGCGGCGCCGATCGGCTCCGCCAATTCGATGATCTCGCGGCCCAGGTCACGGCGCGGTGCGCCCGGCTTCCGCGCCGTCATCCGCTTCTTGAGCTTCGCGATCCGCGCACGAAGCTCCGCCGGCAGCTTCCGCCCGAGCAGCCGTCCCGACCGTTTGAGCGCCTGCTCCTCCGCATCCGGGTAGGCGGGCTGCTCGGCCTCTTCCGCCCGCCCGACCGCGACCGCAGCGATCGAGAGCGCCTCGAGCTGATCTTGCAGGGATTCGGACATTCGCGGTGGAGCTCCGGACAGCGGTTCCGCCCAAGGTATGCCGCGGAGCGCAGATTGGCGAGGGCTCGTGGATTCCCGTCCGCCGAGGATCCAAGCTCGCGGAGTCCGCCGGACACGATCTGGAGACCGAGGTCCTACTCGAAGACCCGTTCGTAGCCCTTCTCAGCTGCATATGCTTCGTAGACCGCTCTCAATTCCGGATCTGCGATCAGTCGATTCGCGGCCGCCGTCGCATCGGCGTCTTCGAAGAAGTAGAGCCATTGCGCGATCGGCTCGCCCGCCAGCCTGGGGCGCGATTCCGCGGACCGAACGATATGTGGGATCGCGGAGCGCTCCTGCAGGCGCGCGAGTCCTCGAGCGGCGAACGCCGCGACCATCGGATTGGGCGATTCCAAGCCTTTAAGGAGTATCGGGATGGCGCGCGGATCAGCGGCCATTCCGAGCGCGAGAATTCGAGCCGGATCTTCTCGCATCACCCGCCTCTGAAGATCGGCCTGGGGAACACCGCTCTGCTCCACCCATTCGGAATACGCGAGATTCGGAGCCAACTCGCCCGCCTCGTCGACCAAGACGGGAAAGGGAGGCGCGTCCATGAACACCGACTCGGCTTGTGTCTTGAGCAAGTTGAAGTAGGTGGGATCGTCCGCACGCAACGACACAAGCGCCGACGCGATCATCAGACGGTCGTCTGCCGAACCACTCTTCCGATAGGCTTGCTCAAGCTTCGGAATCGCAAGAGGGTCGCCGATCTGACGCAGCCGGTTCACGATCCCGAGAGAGGGGGCCTCTACGTCCAGTAGCTCAAGCGCGGCATCCGTCGAAGTTCGAGCGAGGGCATTCCAAGAATCAACGACTGTCGCTGCATTGCGGACATCATCCGCCGTCGCCCTTTCCTTAGCGGAGCCGGGCGCGGTCTCCGCCTGACTCGTGAGGGTCCAAATCAAGGACCCCACCAATACGAGCACGCCGGTCGACAATGCCGCTCGCTTGCGGCCCTTGGATTTCCGCTCGCTCATGTTGACTGGATCCCATGCAGGTCAGATCGAAACAGCGGTCGTGCTCAAGGTATGCCGCTCGGCGCGTCTTGGCGAGGGCGCGACAACTCGCTTTCGCCGAGCCCTTGGATTCGGTGAAACCGTCGAACTAGTCTACGATCGAAGTCGCAGACTCGACAAAGGCACAGACTGATCTGCCCGAAATCGAGTGTTCATCCTCAGGTTGCCCAACACCGGCTCCGCCTCGCCACCGCCCCCCAACCTCCAGTGAAGGAAAAGCGACCATGGGCCTATCCCTCGACTACATCCGCTTCATCGAAGAGGCCATCGAGCAAAGAACCGGCTCGGACGGCGCGCCTCTGCGCATGCTTGAGCTCGGTGACCAGACGATCGACGAGCCGGGCTTACCTGAGAAAACCGGCAAGGCCTACTTCGAGGCCCGCGAATTCGAGCACACCTCCGTCGACCTGAACGGAATGAATGGCGCCCTGGTGCTCGACCTAACGAAGCCCGAGCAATTCACCCAGTTCACGGATCAGTTCGACGTCGTCACGAACTCGGGAACGACCGAGCATGTCGAGCCTCTCGAAAAACAATACGAGAGCTTCCTCATCATCCATCAATGTCTGAAAGTCGGCGGCGTCGCGGTCCACATCGTGCCCGACGCGGTCTCGCACGACGAGAAGGGGAAGTGGCGAGGACATTGCCCCTTTTACTACACCGCGGAGTTCTTCGACATGTTGGCCGCCGAGAATGGCTACGTCACGCTCGAGAACACGGTCATGAACGAACTTCGTGCCGCCGCCTTCCTTAAGGTCGAGGACCGGCCCTTCATGGAAGACCGAGCGCGACTGACCGAGGCCGTCGAAGTTCGAACGGGCGGTAACTCGTACGGATACGTCGGCAAGAAGTCCCCGGGCGCGAAGGTCGTTCGCCGGATCAAGAAATCGGCCAAGCGGATCAGCCGCAGTTTGTTTCCGTCCGCTTGATCCGAGGTCTCCGCGAACAGCGGAGTGGCCCGACCCCCTCCGCAGCAGGCTGATTGTGGTACGCGCCTATTGCATTAGACTGAGCGTCACCTCGCGGACCGCCATTTTTCTCGATGTAGTAGTTCGGGCCAGTCTTTGAAATTGTGCCGTTGTCCCCAAGGACGACGAAACCGTGATACTCGCCGTTTGACGACTCTTCGGTGCTCGTTTCGTTTAGCGCATCGCCAGTCACCTCGGTTAGCGACGAGTTCGTCTTCGAGAACGGTAAGGGGATTGCCGGCGTAAAGCTTGAGACGGAGCTGCTTCAGAGATTCGAGAAGGTTGCTCAGCTTCCCAAGGAGGAGAAGGATGCCATCTTGCTGCTCATCGACTCGGTCGTGGCCAAGCACACCATTCGGGAAGTCATGGGGTCCTGAGGTAGGACGAACGAGCGGCTAAGCGATCAGGGCAACGAGATCGTCGATCTCTCCAGCGATCTCGGCATTCGCAGGAAGCCGGCCAAGCGCCTTAAGGAGATTCACCAGCCAAGCCCGATCATCCGGAGATAGGCGTTCTCGCACTCCCGGCAAACTGTCCCGCATCACGGCAACAAAATGAGCCCGCCCACCTGCCGTCAGCTCGGGAGAGGCTCCCAGCCGGATGGTCGACTCGACGACTTGCTTCAAGCGCATCGATAGATCGTGGTAGTAGTCGTCGTAGGATTTCATCTTCTCGGCCAACACCCTTGGGTCCGACGGGCCCGGCTGCATCTCGAACAAAAGCGCGGCGTCACGGCGACTAGCCTCGATCTCGGCATAACGAAGCGCCGGTTCGACGACGATAGACATTTCCTGCCGCCAGGCCTCAAGAAGCTCTTTCCAATAATCCGCCGTCGAAGCATTCGCTTTCGCGTACAGTCGGACGATCGACCGTCCAACGTGTTCTTGCACAAGGTCCTGCGGAGCTCCGCGCCGGGAAGCCAACAGGCGAGCGAACAAGAGACCAGAAGCACCAGGAGCGCCGGCTCTCGGAAGCTCAGAGGATGGGAACTCCTCCAAGAGCTTCAGAGCCGCGAAGTACTCGTGCGCCTCCCATTCCTTGCTCGGATCAGGGATGCCACGAGACGTAAAGAACTCCTTCGAAGGCGACGCATCGACGCTCTGGGTTTCCGCGCACGCGACCACGACGTGAGCCACGATCAGCCACGCAGTGAAAAAAGAAAAAGCTCTAGATCTCATCCCTGCTACCTCGATTCGCAAACACCGCATCGACTACCTCAGAACCTCGGCGGGGCCTGGGAGGCCAGTCCCCTCAGCGCGCCAACACCACGACCGAACGCCGAACGGCCGATCGCACTCGACGAACTCGCGTTCCCTATCGCCTGCTGTAATGCACCGACCGAAAACTGGCCCAGTGTCTTTGGCAGGCCACTCAGAGGCATCGCGCCGATCCCTGACGACAGCAACGGAACACCAAGTGCAGCAACCATGTTTGCGCGCGCTAGCGCAACCTCCTGTTTCATCTGGCGGACGGCCAAAGACTGAATATTCTGCATATTAGGCCTGGCAACGTGAGACTCCGCCGAATGCAATCTGAAATTCACGAAGTCGTTGACCATATTCAGCGACAGTTGGTCAATCAGCTTTGGGGGAATCGCTTGGTCGGATACCAGCAATTCAAATGCGGCCGACAAGACTTCATCCGGCGTCGCGACGACTTCCATCGTCTCCACGCCCTGCCAAATGTCGCCCGCACCACTTTGGGACTACTCCTTCGCTTCTTCGCGCCGTCTCAGGAACTCCTTTATCGCCTCCTCTCCTTTGCCGGCTCGAACTTGCCCCTCAAGCGCTTCGAGAGCCGCGTCTTCCTCCGCAAGCTCGTCGAGCAGCGCTCGCGCCTCCCTAGCTGCGGAGGATTCCTCGTCGCCCGAATTTCGATCGGACGCTCGATCACTACCGGCAACTGACGAGGGCGCTTCGAGATCGCGGATAAAGCGATCGACCTTATCCTTGGAGTTCAGGTCAAAGAGCATCATGTTCTGCCCGAGGTCGTCAACGTACATCACGGATGTCAACGCGGATGCCTCTGCGAGACGAAGAGCGACGAGTCGAACATTGTGCAGCGCGCCTCCTGGCGTTTCGATTGCGTCTGAGAGTTTCCGTCGTCCGTCTTCCGATAGAGCCAGCGTCGCCGCGTCAGAATGCGAGCGAACCGCCATGATGTCGCAGCGAGCCAGCACCACGTCGGATTCGCGACGAAGGACAAACGTCGAAGCATTGACGATTGGAGTCTCGAAGAAAAACTCAATGCAATCTGCACAGTCCGGATCGGCGACAACAGCATGTATCCAGAGTTCAATCTCGTTACCGCATCTCGAGTCGCCCCCTGATTCGCAGGCAGCAGCGAGCACCGCGATGCAGAGAAGAAAACCGCCGACGGATGCGAGCATTGCTCGCCGGTGTTGGAATCTCATCATTTGAAGTACCCGCGGAAGAATTCTCGACGACCCACCGCAATCGCTCGCCTCGATGAAAGATCCGCGATCAGCCGGTTGTTGGTTGCAATCTGCGTCCTCGCCTGCTGAATCGATCTTCTGTTGACCTCGATTCGACCGAGCAAGCCAACGGAACGACCATACGGGTTTGGCGCCTCCTGCGTGATGATTGCGGTAGCCGTTCGTTCTAGATGCCCGTCCAGGGGATTGTCGAGTTGGTGCTGCGCATCTTCGATCCCCGCTTGAAATACATCGATCGCATTTTCCAACCCGGCGTTCTCCTTCTGCAAGTCCGCGGTCCGATTGTCGATAGTAGCTATGCGATCCGAGAGAATGTTCTCCATCTGTTGCGAAGGTGTGATATTCGGATCGTCATCAGCAACTCCGCTCGCCGGGCCACTCCCTTGGGACGAGTCATTAGCCGCTGCCTCGTTCCGTTTGTTTCCAAGATCTCGAGCTGAAGTCTGAGAAGAAAGAACGACACCCCCAATCTCCGGCGCGCCGCCGCCGCCTCCTCCGCCGGTTCCAGCGCTGCTGCTCCCTTTGTCTCCGCCCCCGCCCCCGCCGGACGGCCCGTTACCGTGTGTAGCGGGATTTCCATCGCCGGTCTGCGGCCCGTCATAGGGACTAACAGTTATCTTCCCATCCTTGTTTTTGAAACTGAATCCGTGCATCAGCATCCCGCTGGGGTCGATCGCCGTCACAGGATTATTCTCAACATACGCATACCCATTAAACGACTGAGCAACGGTCGCCGCCCGAACAAGCGGATCAACGGAAATGAACGTCCCGCTCCCGGGATTCATCCAACGCGCATTCATATACACAAGATCCACATCAAGCTGTCGATCATGCCCCGCATAGTATTTCCGACTTCCCACTCCCGACGAGCCCCAACTGGTAGCTACGTCGCCAAACGGCTCATAGGCCGCATGCGACAAGCGCTGACCCGCGGCATCAACTTCAACAAGCCCACTCCCGATCGCATCCGACATCACCCATCTGAATACTTCGGTCCCTGTCCCATGGGGATTGGTGATTCCGCCACCTGAACCGCCCCCGGATCCCTGGACACGGGTTAACGCTACGCCACTTGGCCTAGCACATGGTCTCGTCTCGCTTCAACGGGCGTCCTGAACCCGAGCTTCTCCGGTCGCCAGTGGGCGTTGTAGTCCT
>Ga0316209_1001941_pt1 | contig 18555 bp, 10 predicted proteins | sample 6monopyrite_MG_FD_204945 | JGI IMG/M metagenome (GOLD analysis project Ga0316209, IMG submission 204945) | Microbial mat bacterial communities from mineral coupon in-situ incubated in ocean water Damariscotta River, Maine, United States -... | ecosystem: Environmental > Aquatic > Marine >...
CCACGTGCGCCGTTGATCGCCCAGTTATTCGTGGTGGCGTCGCTGTCACCCACTAGCTCATTGCGGCTGCCAGCATGCGCACTAATGTCTTCGACCTGAAAAACATTGAGATTGTCATTCGCGCGATTACCCAGCTCAATGGTTTGATCACCCGCAGCATCAATAATCAGCTGATCGGCATTATCGCCACCCGTCACATTCGATATTGAACCGCCTGAGGCGATTGTGAAGGTATCAACACCATCACCACCAATCACCTGCTGAATATTCTCAAAACGACCTAGATAGTTCGTAGTAACGCCCAAATCAACTTCGCCCAATGTGCCAGCATTAGTGCCATCAATATTCCAGTCATTGCTGGCATTAAGGCCCGTTAGGGTGTTCGTATCACCACCACCATCGATAGTCCCCGTAATAGAACCCGCGTTACCACCCGATGAAGCTATAACAAAGTTATCAATGCCATCACCACCCTCGAGATTATTGAAATCTATAAACAGTAACTCCGTCGTAGTATTGCCAATACGAAATGAACCATCATTAATTCCATCCGTTAGCAGATCATTCGGCCCCGTAACCGCCGTCACGAGCCAATCATTTTCAGTGCCATCCTGCCCATGTAATGTACTCGTAATAGCTGAGTTTCCAATGACGCCGGTAAAACCAAAATAATTGTCAACATTAACATTCACTGTACCGGCACTAGAAAAATCTGCCCACTCATTACCCGCATTACCGCCAACATAGCGTTGCATATTAATAAAGCTAGTGATGTAAGGTGAGCCCTCCTGACCAGTCTGAGTCAGTGAGCCACTATTATCGGTCAGAAAACCCCAGATATTAACAACCCCCTGCCGTGAAACCAGCGTATTGTCATCACCCGTGCCGCCATCAAGGCTGCCGATAACACCATCAAGACCCATCACAAATCGGTCACTCGCAGTGCCACCAACTAGGTTATGAACATTGACAAATTCGTTAACATAGGCAATATCATCGGCACCGTTATAAAGTCCACCTGAATTCACCTCATTAACACGCCACTCATTGGCGGTATTACGGCCCGTGAGTTGATTGGTGCCACCCGCGCCATTAATCTGCTGAATAGAACCACTGCTATTTACCAGGAAGTCATCATTAGCACTGCCACCAGTAATCGTTTCAAACTCATTAAAACTCAGCTGTACGTCATTATCATTGGTGCGATCATCGGCACTGGCATAGAGACTGCCACCATCAGTACTATTAATTAACCAGAAGTTAGCTTCATCTGCTGCAACCAGTACGTCACCATCTATTTCATCGGTAGTACCGCCATTAATTTGATTAATATTAGTAACGCCAGTCTGAAGCACAGTAAAGCGATCATCACCGCCCTCACCATTCAGGATTCCACCCACATTAGCGCTGATATCGAAAGTATCATTACCTTCACCACTATTGAGTGTTCCCGCCATCGCCTGCAGAACATTAAAGTCATCAACACCGCCCAGGCCATTGGCTGTACCACTAAAACCATTCGCTGAGTTGATGTTAAAGATATCGTCGCCGCTGCCCGCGACTGGGTCACCGTTGATGACGCCACTAAAGTCATCATTAATATTAAAGATATCGGCTGCCGTGCCACCCGTCAGGATTTCAAGGTTAGAAAAGTTACTCACATAGTTACCGCCACTGGTAAGCGCCAGGGTGTTAGTAGTACCAGCAATCGTCCAGGTATTGGCAACATTACGCGCCGTCAGGGTATCGATACCTGTGTCTGCACCACCGTTAATATCGACAATCGTTCCAGACACGCCAATCGTAAAATCATCATTACCAGTACCACCCACCAGGTTTTCAGCACCAGAAAAATCAACATCAGTTCCAGAGTCATTTCGAAGCGTGCCACCAGCAGCTGAGTCGATGTTCCAGGCATTGGTCTCTGTCGATCCAAAACCATTCACGGTATCGACATTAGTTGTACCGCCGTCGCCACCAGAAAAGTTAACAACAACATTGTCAGCTAACACATTCAAAACATCATTGTCATCGCCGCCATTCAATTGCCCGCTGGTGCTAGTCTCAACATCAAAAATATCATTACCGCCGCCGCCGTTTATCTCCGCACTAACATCGGTGTCGATATTAAATTCATCACCATTACCACCACCGTTAATCGTGCCGACAAAGTCACTATTAAAATCAAAGGTATCTACGTTAATGCCACCGTTCAAAATACCAATATTGGTAAACCCACCAACATAGATAGCATCACCCGTCTCACGGATCGTATTGCCAGTTGAAGCAATCGCCCAGGTAGAGGCCACATCACTCCGCCCCGTCAGTGAGTTAACACCACCACCGCCGTTGATCGCGCCAATCACGCCCCCGTCTGCTACCGTAAAGTCATCCGCGCCAGTGCCACCCGTGACATTTTCAGTCTCAGAAAAAGTGATAAAAGTGCCTGAACTATTTTGCAGATTGCCACCACTGTCAGAATCGATTGTCCAGATGTTAGTATTGGTCGAATCAAAACCCACCACGGTATCTGAATCTGTGCCGCCTTCACCGCCGACAAAAGTAGCGGTAATCGCATCAGCCATTACATTTAAAGTGTCGTTACCATCACCACCGTTTAATGCGCCAGCCATCGCAGAGGTAAGGTTAAATACATCATCCCCATCACCACCGCTCACAACTGTATTTGCAGCAAAGGACAATCCAGGCAAAGTAGTAAAAATATTGCCATCAGTATCATCTTGGCCAAAATTAAGATTTACCGTGCCACCAGCTGAAATCACATTATTTAGTGTCAGGCCTTTATCGGCATTGATTGTCACATTTCTACCCGCATTGACCTCAGACAAAGTCGTCGTAGTAGCCGTATTGTTTAAAAAGATATCTGCTTCAGCACCAGTAGCCGTCAATGTGACTTCACCCTGCAGATCATTAGCGTTTAACAGCGCGATGTTTCCATCTTCTACAGTAGAGTTAAACGATGCAGCCCCCGTTACCGTCAAGCTATCGTTAGATACATTAGTACCCTGGCTAATACTATTTTCACCGGATACCGTGCCAGCAGTTACGTCCAAAGAGCCACCCACAATCATCTCACCCAACAGGACAGATCCTGTCATATCGATAGTGGCCCTACCTGTTCCGGTATCCACCGTTATTTTACTACTAGCTGTCGATGCACCAACATAATCAGCACCCGTTACGGTAAAATCCCCCCCACCCGTATTGATAGAAATAGCAGTGTCTTGAATGCCATATATGATGACATCACCACCACCTGTACCGCCCGTATTTGAATTCAATGAAACATTAAGAAGGTCAGCACTACCTGCATTGGAATCTGAAACCTCTCCAACAACAAGTACATCATCGCCAGCATTAAGGATAAGAGAACCATTCGAAACGCCGTCATAATCAATCATAGTGATAAATTCAACATCACTTTTAACACCCGAGGCAGCGGTCAAGTTACCACCAAGATTAACACCCATAATGGCACCGTCATTGTGAAGCAAGATATCACCCTTACCACCACCACCGTAACTCCGTGAGCGCTCTGTTGTAAGCGTGACATCACCAGTAGTAGTGATCAGCTCTGGTGTGTCAATTGAAATGGCTCGATGCTCACCATATTTAGTGGGATCATCGCTATCCCCGCCTTGCGCAGAAATCGTAACACCACCTGCTAGCATGATGCTGTCAGGGCTATTCAGCCTAATTGAGCCTGCATTCCCACCAGTATTATCGCCATCCGCAGCACTACCATCAGCCGTAATATTGCCATTGATCGTAATACTATTAACGAGGCCAGTGTCAGCCGTGATAATTTCAATATTACCGGCGCGGTTGCCATTCTCATCCGTCGATGCAGCACCGCCAGAGGATGTTAATACACCGACAACTACACTACCGTTATCTGCACGAATAGAGATGCTGCCTCCGTTTTCACCCACTTCACCTGTAGTATCGATATCACCTATCGTCACTGATGCGCCACGAATAGCAACAAGCCCCCCTTGCGTACGAATCGTATCGCTCGCAGCCATCGAAAAACTACCCACGCCATCACCATCCGCATCAGCTCTAAACAAGACTGTGTGGCCATTATCTGTTTGCAAAGAAAGCTCACCATTGCCCAGCTCATCGGTCAGATCATTGATCGTAATGTTATTAGTCGCTTCCAGTCTTATGTTGGTATCGGCCGTAATCCCTTCCAGCTCAGACTCATAAATTTCAGTCGGTCCAACGTGTCCTTGTAAGAGCTGTCCATAAACACCATTACCGCCGCACCCCGTTGAACTTCGGCACCCATGGAAGCCATCCGTATCCGTATCACCATCGGGCACCGCATCGCCGACACCATTAAGAATGGTGATATCTACGGGGTCTAACAGCAACATGCCCGTAGCCCCCTGCGCGGCAGAGGTGTTTACATACCCGTCATAGTCCAGATAGCTTTTCCCTGAGACCTCAACCAGACCGCCATCGCCCGACTCAGCCCCGCCTCTCGAAAAGGCCTCGCCATGAAAATAAGTTGAATCATCGGCCCAGTGAATAATACTGCCACCATCACCGGCGCTCAGTGCATCGGCATATAGTTGGCTGTCGCGGCCAACATAGGTGATGCTTGAATTTCTTACCCGAGTGTTTTTCCCTTGATAGCCACCCCCAATCAGTCCGACGCCACCACCATTCGCCCCAGAGACATCGACGATGGTTTGACCAAACAACCCCACCTTGTCACCCAGCACTTTCACGGTACCGCCACGCCCGTTTGTTTCGGCACGCGCACTAGTTATGCTATTTTCAGTTAACAGGGTGGTATCTTGTGCGTGCAGTTCTATCTCACCGCCATTACCACTCTCGGCATCGGCACGCAGTTCACCACTGCTGATCACGTTTTCGCCGAGCAGCACAATACGCCCAACGTTTTCATCATCAACTGAATAGTCCTCAGTCATCGAGACATCGATGCTGCCGCTATTAAGCACATCCGCCCCGCCACCAAGGGTAAAGCTGCCATCGTCATGCATCACCACACTGGTGGCCGATTCCAGACTGCCGGTATTAACCGCCTGTGAAAAAACATCATGACTGGTGCTGGCGGTCAGCAATACACGCCCGCCTTCTGCCTGAATCTCTCCGCTATTGATCACGGCGGGGTCTACCCCCAGCTCATCCTGCAAAATTTCCTTACTTACGCGAACACCTAGCAGACCGCCCTGGTCAAAACTCAACACCGCTTGCTTGCCCGCCGCCAATGTCACCGAGCCAAGGTTGGCAACAATCACACCGTCGTTTTCGACCTGCTTGCCGATCAAGGCGACGTTACCGCCCTGCTCACCGCCCATTGAGGCGTTAATTATGCCACTGTTGATCACCGCGCCATCGGTACCGAGCACTTCATTAAAAATATACTGGCCGTTCATAAAGTCCAGCGGCTGTATATCTAAGCCGGAGGCGATAATACCACCGACGTTAATGATGGAGGTGGGGGTAAAGAAGATCCCGTTGGGGTTAACCAGAATCACCTGGCCATTGGCATCGATGCGCCCGGCAATGGTGGAACCATTTTGGCTTAGGATTCTATTTAAAGCGATCGCCGAGGAATTCGGCTGAAGGTATTGCACACGTTCATCAACACTGACATTGTAACTCTGCCAGTTGATCGCCATATTCTGGCTGTTTTGCTGAATCGTGGTATTGCTGCCGGATTGGCTGATGCTACCGTTGCCGCCAACCACCGCTCCGCCACTCGGCCCTGCGGTCGCCAATGGTACTACACAACCCACTGAGGCCAGCAGGGTAAAAAGCGCAAGTGCGCGTCGATTGCTTCGAGGAGTTTGAACGATCACACTTGCTGTTACTATCATTTTTTCTATCTCATTATTTGGCTGCCTTCCTTCTCAGCCGAAACAGTGTTACCAACGCGCTATGGCACTCTTATGCCGTTCAAATAAGCGCTTATTTTCCACCCTAAAGAATGCTATCGCCCAGGGTATTCACGACCAAAATCGCTTTAAATTCTTAATTAAAAATAATAAAGTCTGTATTCGGGCTATATCGCCCATCGCTCACCGCAAGCACCAACGTATCATCAGGGTTCATCTGGCTACGAGAGGCCGCAAAGCCAGTATAATCACCATCAGCAGTGCCCCCAAGACAACCGCTCAGGTTCATACTGACATTGTACAAACTGCTTCCGCCAATGGGCGTAATTGTTCCGGCAAAATCACAGGAAGTAAAAGCACCAGGAATGGGACTACTAGTAGTCGTAATCACGCCGGCATTATCGATAGTAAATCTTAGTTCAAAACCTGAAAAGCCGACCTGCCCTTCCCACTCGGCCTTACCCACTCCATTCTCGATTCTCGAAATAGCCGCCACTTCGCTGTTAGTTGAAGCGTAAAGCAAACTAAACGTCCCACTGCCAACACCACTGCCGATCAAAGTACCGGTAATCGATGAACCCTCGGTGATCTGACCAGTGACAGTAGCGGTGGACTCAGTCGGTTTTTCCCCTCGGTAGTAGATCGTAAAATCAGCGGTGAAATCATTGCCACTGATATCTGTAATTGTGCCTTCATAAAGCAGCTCTTCTGTGGCACTCATCATCATGATGCGGTTACCGTGAACCATCGCCTGCAAGTCATCAATAAGCAGCGCACCACCATTGACACTCGCCGTGCCCGCATTTTCGTAATAGCCCACGGGATTCGCATCGGGCGCAGGCGCAGGTACTGGAGCAGGGTCATCATCGTCATGAAAACAACCTTGCAAAACCAACGCGATCAGTACCAACAGAATTAGCGGGAACGCGGTCAACCGCTTGGGCAGGTTTAACTGGGGCATATTATTATCCTTAGTAAGTATGCTGCGGGCCTTAATCAAAACGGGATGAACACATTTTAAGGGCCAAAATAAAGCGATGGATTCTACACACAATTTTGCCGTTTTTCGACCACTCAAATAACGAAATTCTTATGTGAAATGAAAATAAGTATCTTTGCCCCTAAAAAAACAAGCACATAACAACAATACTTTTTTTACGTTAAATTATACAGTTACAACGCTTGACAGCTAATTCGCCAATAATATGGCGCGAAAGAACCCCTAAACAGCCCAATTGACAACCAACAGCCAGAACATCCAACACCTCGTATAAAACGAGTATTTCAGACGCACTATAAAACCGGGTCTTATTAATCTGATTTCGACCCGCCAGCCACGATGCGCTAGAGGGTTTTAAAGGGGGAAATAGGGATTGCCTTGTCAGATGCCCATGAAGTGGCAATTGCCTCGCTGGCCTTAACTCAAATTTAGGTAATGCCTGCATAATGGTCAAACAACGCCATGATAATCATCATTATAATTCCAAACAGACCCAGCACTCCCGCAGCAATGAATGGCCAGCGAAACCCTCGATCAAAATGATCAATTTTGCCTTCAAGCCCCATTCTTTTTGCATACCATTTCCACAAAAAAGCAAAGCCATAGGTAGGCACACGCATCACAAGAAAAAATATACTGTCGTGCGGGATTTCAAAACCATGGGCTATTTTATCAATTTCTTTTACACGGGTACGGCCTGCGTAAAATACCAGCGCTATCATTAGAAAGGCTGAACTCACAAACAACCCTCCTAAAAAATGCCGCCGCTTCTACCGACCGTGACAATGTTTTTTAGCCTGTCAGCATGTTTGGCGATATGTGCCGTGGCCGGAACGCCACCCGAGCGCGCGATGCGAATGCTTTGATGCGTGGTATTTTTACCGAACATCATCTTTTCAAACGGCCTTACATTGGTTTTAATTTACCATTATTTCCAATGGCGGAAATACAACCTAATCTTATCCTAATTTCTTCTTTTATTCGAACAGAGTCATATACAGGCCAGGAATTCCAGCAAATAATATTAATAAAGACAAGGTAATTAAAAGAGAAATAACTATGTACCTTGAGGCCTTGCAATACCATACAGGGGCCAGCTTATAGGCATCTTCTACCCCCCTTCTTTTTCCACTGGAAGGGAACCCTAAAGCCCGCATAAACATTGCTGTTCTCATGTAAGCAAAAGGAAATCCGGTAAACATAGTAATTTCTGTTTGGCTGAAATGGGGCTCCTTGAAGTAGATTTCCAGTACCTTGCGAGGCATTAAAACATGCATGATAAAAATCAATAAAAGATTTCCCATAAGTGCGAGAAACAGATACATCAAAACTTCGAATGGTAAGGCTATCATATCAATTATTGGCATAGACGGCTGACACCCGTACCCGTAACAAAGTCTATTTTTGCTCCTTGCATGCTATATGCGTTACGAACATATTTCCCAGTTCCATAACTTAATGCGGCGCTGCCGACAGCCAGAACAAGCGCGGTTCCCCAGCCAATCGGGTTGGAAACCAAAAACAGACCTACAGCGGCTCCTAAGCCGACTCCCACTCCCGTACTCGTAATGGTCTCCACAAATATCTCATTTTTCTCCTGAACATCGCTTGTACTGCCTATTTGCATACAGGCGGCGGTTAATCCAACACCCGCCAGCACAATGCCGCCGCCTTTGCTGATCGCGGCGATATTTTTTAGCCTGTCAGCATGTTTGGCGATATGTGCCGTGGCAGGAATGCCGCCTGATCGGGCGATGCGAATGCTTTGATGCGTGGTGTTTTTACCAAACATCATCTTTTCAAACGGCCCTATGTTGGTTTTAAGTTTGTCTAATGCCAGTTTGCGCCGGTAGTCATATTGTGATTTTGTAATACGGTCTGATTTATAATCGGCGTAATGGTCGCTAACTTCATTGATGAGATTGACATTGCCAGGGCTAAGCAAATTTCCTGATGCGCCCATCGCAATCCCACCCGGGATGGTTAAATAATTGGCATTATGCTCCAGCCAGGCCAGTGCCCAGAAGTTATCACTGTCGCTGGGGTGAACTGCTTGTGTGATAAAAGTGGGTGTTTTTATCTGGCCGGGGCCTGCGGTTTTGGCGATGCGGGCAGTTGGCGGAGGAGTGGGGGGCAGTACGCCCAAGCGTAGCATATCTCCCGACCTGATTCGATCCAGGTTTTTTATTTGGGGATTCAGTGCGAGCAGGTGTTTGACTGTTTCAGCATAGCGGGTGTCGTTCTGCACGCAACCAAACATGCTCTGTATAATGCCAGAAAGTGTGTCGCCGTTTTTTATTTTGTATTCGTAGTAATTATTCATCAGATACTCTCTTTCATACCAATAGAATCAGCGGGAACGCGGCCAATCGCGAGGTCAGGTTTAACTGAGGCATATTATTATCCTTAAGTAAGTATGCTGCGGGCCTTAATCAAAACGGGATAAACACATTTTAAGGGCCAAAATAAAGCGATGAACTCTACACACAATTTCGCTGTTTTTCGACCACTTAAATAACGAAATTATTATGTGAAATGAAAATAAGCATCTTTGCCCCTAAAAAAACAAGCACATAACGACAATACTTTTTTTACGTTAAATTATACAGTTACAACACTTGACAGCCTGATCGTCAACAACATGACACCAGACCCCACTTAAACAAGCCCTAAACCACCGAACACCCCAACCATCGCAAAAAACGACCATTTCAGATACACGAATAATCGCATCCAATTGAGCCCCAAAAACCAACCATCCCACATAAAAAAAGCCGCGATGACAAACACCCGCGGCTTTGAGGCTGTAAAAACGACGGTGGAAAACCTAACGGATCATCACCCACTCACCCGCTTTGTTTTTGTAGAAGCCGAATTTTTGAATATTAAGCATTTTTACTTTTTTACTATAATAAACAATAGGAGTCCTTTTATCTTGATCAATAATTTTAACTATTTTGCCATTAGCGAAAACATCAAGCCTATAGCGCATCTTATCAATCAAAACATTGATATCCGCAAGCCCCCAATCATCATCATTAATTAAACCACCTGTATTCATGATGCGGTGACCATGTTTTTTATCCTGATAATGATAAGCAATTGCAAACTCTTGCGCTGCTGGGTCATATAACGCCTGAACACGCGCCTTATCCCCCTCATTTAAAGCCTCCCAAATCTCTTTGTATACCGCCAGCAGACTATCAAAGTTTTCCGGGGTATCTTCGATCACCTGCCCATCTTGCCAAGCCCAACGGGGAAAGGGGGATTTAATAGAGACACCTCGCTCTGCAACTATTCTTTTGCCATCATACTCAAGAACAACAGCCTCACCAGAACCAAGTTCAGAAATGGTATTTTCAAGTAGACTTAGTTCGTCATTCGCGGGATTAAGTTTCAGCTGTAATAATGGTTTGCTCTCATTTAACGGAGCATCTTTCTCTCGCACACTGATAATAGCCTCAATATAAGAACCTGCAAGATACTCCCTGTTATTTTTTTTAAGAGGAAAACTTCTAACTTTCAGGGTATTCACTCCATCAACAATCGACTCTGGAATAGGTTTTTGCGAAGTAGTTTCCCCAGATGATTTATGATAAAGGATGGGAATATCATTTAATCGAACTTCTGCGCCAGTACCATTGATATTAAACTCTAACGAGAAGACCGGCTCAACATAGTTTGTTTCCGCACATGCAATGTTCGTCATTACGCTACCTATTAGTAATATATATAGTCTGATCTGTTTCATATCAGTGCTTTATAATATAATGCTTAATTGGGGCTTTTTTCGAAGTATCTTTTTCTGGTTTCATCCAGCTCCAACGCTGCTCTTCTTTTGCTTTTAGCGTTGCTTCTCCTTTTACCTGGCCATCTTCAAGCTTCAACTTAGCACCACCATCTTCATCACCAACGCTGGCATTAATTCCTGTCAGGAAATCACCCACAGAAACTTCTTCATCATCTTCCCCTTCTTCTTCACCTTCGGTTTCCACCTCTAGCTTAACCTCCTCATACTTAGTCAAGGTTACATCGATCCCTTTAAACTCAACTGTATTAGAGAAATAAATACCGGCATCATCCTGCCCAAACTCATACTCACCAGCCCATTCTGTTTTACCTTCCATCGAATAGTTCACTGCAAATGAGATCACAAACCACTTTCCTTCTGCTTTTACCACGCCATTTAGATCGGCGGGAATATGGATTGAGCCTTTGACTGGCTCAACAGCCACATCATGCTCACTCGCATTGTGGCGGCCTTTGATTTCGCTTGATTTAATATCAATGGTCGATTTCACCGTGAAGATAATATCGAGTTCGCCGCGGATGCCGACATCCTGATTCTCGTCAATCTCCTCTTCCACACGTTTTTTCGCGTAGCGTATCAATTCAGCTACCGGCAATGGGGCTAAAGAAATCATAGAGTCAAGCACATCCACCTGGATATCGATATCTAACAACGGAGTCGCTTGCAGCTTAATGCCGTAATCATGGTCGACACATGTTGCCCCATCCTTTTCAATCAGGGCTGAGTCGTAATCCAGAAGTAACTTTGGCCACTGAATTGCCAGACGCGTTTCATTGCCATCTTTGTTGTCCTTACCATCCGCCGGTTTTTTCTTGTTGGTTTTCGTGCCAATACGCATTAATGCCGCTGCAGGATCATTAATCACTTTCAACACCTTACCTACCGCATCACAAATCTTTTTAAAACCATCAAGCGGCTCAGTGATATATTTTTTATACTTTTCCTTGGCATCGTGTTTTTCACCGTCATAAGTAAAATCAACATTGCCATCAATCTTAGGATCACTGTATTTAACTTCCGCGTTACCAGGCACAAAATCGAGCTTGCCAAGATTGATACTCGCGTTCCAGTGCCATTTCATATCTGGGTAGACAAGCACTTCAACCTTTTTTGTTTCAATTTCAGGTGCTTCGCAGGTCTCTTTTATCGCGATGCTATAAACCTTAGGCTTAACACTTGGTAGCCAGAGTCTCTTGAAAATATTGGAGCGGTTCCATTTCTCGCAGCTCACCTTGAATTCAGCTTTAGTCGCTGTTGTTGATATTAACGCATGCTCTTTTGATAATTTGAATGCGCTACTTTTATGCGTCGCACACAATTCACCAGCCTGGATCTCAACACTGATTAACTCAAGCCCCTCGTCTTTGGTTTCAGTTGAAATCACAGACAGACTCGGTGTTTCACGGGTCTCTTTCGTAATTTGCACACTGCGCCCGTGTGAACATTGGACGACCGCGCCTTCTAATGAACACGGCGGCACATCCTCTTTTTCAGCCACATCAACACTAGCAGCGGCAGCCGCTGCACCACCCGCCTCATGTGGCCCAAGTGTGGCCGATTTAGCGGACGGCTCTCCTGATGCTGTATCAGTCGCAGATTCGCTATCTGAGCCATCGGTCTTAACCTGAGCCACTGGCGCGCGCGCCACCACCACTTTCCCTTCCACGATCCCCTGAGCAAGGGCGGCGCTGCCCGCTGATGCTGGCAACCCCAGTGAATCAAGGACACCCTTAAGCTGTGTATCGCTTAAACCGAGCTGTTCAATAAAGTCCTGCGCTTGCTGCGCACCTTGCTGAAAGTTGTGTGTTTCACGCACCTCACCCGCCAACACGGCAGAAACTGGCACGAAGCGGTACTGCTCACTCTGCTGCGTGGTAATCGCGGGGTATACCGCCTGTCGTCCGGCACCGTTGAGGTGATCGAGTTTATAAACCTTGATCGTGCCGCTGGCCATCAATCCTGCAATCGCGCGGTGATATTCAGGGGCAGTTAACTGGCGGTTGGCGGGCGCACCATTAGCCTGGCGTAAAATCTGCGGCCAGCGCTCATCCGATATTCTAAGTTTTGAGACAAACTGCCGCGCACTGCTTTCATCCGAAAAACGCTCAGCCGAGGCAGACACACCCAGCGGCGGCGAGTGGCGCAACTGCAAGCGGTAGTGGTGCCCCACGCGGTCTTGAACTATGATTTTCTGTCGCGACATCGGTTTACTTACAAGCTCTCTAACGTTTTAAAAAATACTGACGATCTTTGATAAGAGGTCAGTTTAACACCGGACATTCTAATTTTGGTGGCAAAACTGTGAAAATTAACAAGGTCAGGAAGTATCTGGTTTACTATTCCCCGGTTATGTAATGCCGGCATAGCTGTCGAACAACGCCATGATAATCATCATTAGAATACCAAAGAGCCCGCACACCGCTGCAGCTATGAATGGCCAACGAAAGTGCCTGTCAAAGTGCTCAATCTTACCTTCGAGCCCAATTCTTTTTGCGTACCATCTCCACAGAAAAGCACAACCATAGTTAGGCACGCGCATCACAAGAAAAAAAATGCTGTCATGCGGAATCTCAAAACCATGGGCGATTTTATCAATTTCTTTTACGCGAGTACGGCCCGCGTGAAATGCAAGGGCCGCCGTTAAAAACATTGGTATCACACCCAGAAAAAAAAGAATCAGAAATATTAGCTGTGAAGTTTCCATCAAACCTTACTGGTATATCGTTTCATATAAAGTTTCACCGCCACCTTTTCCAAAAGAACCTATAACCTTACCTCCGGTGTAACTGCCAGCTACTCCCATCACAATACCACACCACAACAAGCTGGTGCCCGCAGAAGGAATGCCGAAAACGATGTTACAGGCACCATACCCTAAAAGAGCACCACCAATGCCACCACCCAAACTCCCGACCAACCGGCCACCTTCACTAAAGGAAGTCTTACCACACGACTGCTCCGTCCCTACGGTACAGGCCTCATGAATCTTGAGTCCACTCTGCCCGACATCCAGTGCGATACCCACATAACCCGCACCTTTAAGAGTCCTTGAGAGCCGGGCAACATTGCGATAGTTTCTTTCAAACCCCGGCACAGAGGCTACCTGGCCCGGCTGCTGTTTCCATTGGTGCAGCATGCTTTTGGTGCTAAGGCCAAGGCTGTTTTTTATGTTCGCCTGGTTCACGGTGAAACCCATGCGAGCATTGCCAACAAAGCTCTTCATGGTGCCGTTAAGCTGCATAAAGAGCTGTTGCCGTTGCTGGAAGAAACGTGCTGAGTTGAGTTTGCTGCTTTTGTTGTAGGTCTCTACATACAGGTTTTCAATGCGCCTTAAAATCCCCTCCACATTTTTCACATGCTGGCTGAAGTAGATCAATGCGGCGCCATACCCCACCCCGCCGGTACTCGTAATATTGTTAAGCAGCTGATAGTTTTCAGCGATCACTCGTTTCTCTTCGCTAGCGAGCGTCGCCAACTGTTTATCGACCACTAGCGCCGCCTCTGCCAGCTCTGCCTCGAAACGACTACACTGCTGACTATTGGCAGGCGTGAGGATAACCAACTGACCCACCTGCACCTGATCATTTTTTAAGTGACTGTTAATCGCCTTAAAATGTGCCACCGTTAATGCTGCGGGGTTGGTGTAAAGCGAGCTTATAAGCGCATCAACACTCTGTGGTTTTTTCGCGAAATGGTAGTAGATTCCATCTGGAATGGCACTAGCTGAAGTGTTCATGGTCGCTTCCTTTTCTTCATATTGCTAAGTTATTGCTATCTTCTTTATTACTCTGACCAAAGACAAAAGTCATTAATGCATCGCCAGCGGGTTTGAGCCAGTTCCATTGGCGATACCCGGATTGAGATCTCCAAGTAGATTTGTTCCTGCACCTGTGCCATCACTTACCCACAACTCTTCACCGTTGACATTATCATCATTGACGAAGTACATGAGACCACCGGCAGCTACCAAGTCTTCCATTCCTGCGCCAGCACCTGAACTGCCACCTAAGTCAAACGGAACAGATTTCACGAGTCTTGTACCAGTGGCACTCCCATCAGTCACCCATAGAGCAGAGTGGGTAGCTGGATTATCCAGATCTTCTGATACAAAGTAGATCTTGTTCTGGTATTTGGTAAAATTATAGCTAGGTGGTGTAGATATGAGATTGGTCACCAAACTGAATGTAGTGCCGTTAAATGCATAGAGGCCACTCTCATTTGATAGCTTATCTTTGCCAAAAAAATAGGCCTTATCATCGATAATATCTGCCTCTCTGGGATCAAAATCGGTTGCTACCAATGTCGTATTAGCAACTTGGCCGTCGCTCACCCACAGTTCTCTAGCCGACCCATTCCATGCAGTGAAATAGATCTTATTTTTAAGCTCGAATAGAATACTGGGAAAGCTGCTACCACTGGGATTAGCATCAAATAACATTTCCGTGGTGGTACCGTCACTTACCCAGGCTTCGATTCCATTAACAGTATCAGATACTCTAAAGAACATTTTGTTCAAATACACCTGAAGGCCAAAACCTGTGTTACTGGTAACAACACCAGAATGAATAATATGGATCTCTTCTACAGTACCGGCCCCAATATTTAATTTCCATAACCCAAAACCAGAACCAGCTCTATTGGCAAGAAAATAAATATCACCCAGATAATTCACCATGCCGGTTACATTTGACCTACCCACAGGATTCATCGTGCCGAAATCAAGAATACGCGTTGTATTTAGCTCGGTACCATCAGTTCGCCAGATGCCGTCCTGTTCATATGACCCTTCAACATCAAAATACGTATAGCCCCCCAAACTAGTCATATTGTTCGTCCGACCTAAGCCAGGAATACGCTTAATCAGTGTGGCATCTGATTGATCAATTCGCCACAGGCCAGTACTTACACTATCATTAACAATAAAGTAATCCGCACCAGCGTGTGAAAACAGCGTCGCCAACCCGCTACCAACATTGGCTTGGCTAACATCACCAACCATTTCAGTATTGGCTGCTGTGCCATCTGATCGCCACACCTCACTACCATGCACGCCATCTGAGGCAATGAAATATAAAAGATTGTCAAAAATCATAATATCGTGGGATTGATTCAGGGATGGCCCAAAAGGATTCAAATCCGTAATCCGCTGGACATTGCCAACCTCACCATTAGTTTTCCATAATTCACGACCCTTATCATCCGAACCTAAAAAATAGATTTCATTTTTGTAAACGACTAAAGGGCCAATTGCAGCAGAGCTAAAAGAAGATAAGTTAGCAGTGATCTTGATCGCATCGGTACCATCATGCATCCAGAGTTGCTTTCCAGATGTGCTATCAAAAGCAGTAAAATACAAGTGTCCGTTGAATGCGATCAAATCGTTGGGCAGACTGGTACTGTCCGGATCTATGTCTATCATCGTCAGAGTCGTGTCATCCCATGACCACAATTCGTACCCACCTACGCCATCCCGATTACGAAAATAGACACGACCGTTGGCTTCTGTATACATCCCAGCACCCCTACCAATTGCGGCATTGATCCCACTCAAGCTCACTGTTGACTCAACGGTTCCACCCGTAACCCAGACCGAACTAGCATCACCGGCATTATTACTTACACTTATGAAAACTCTGTTTCCTACAACATTGCCTTTAAACAAAGAAACAGCTCTGTCTGCCACAGTACCCACAATACCAATAGACACAGGTGCTGCGGTTCCATCAGAAGCAAACAGCTCTTTGCCATTAACTGTAGTGGCTGAAATCACGAGGGTGTTATTTACGGCCACCACGCTGGAAACAGACGTACTTGTGATTGTACCAACCAGAAAGGTTTCATCGCTTGTACCATTTGTCCGGTACAAACTGATACCACGCATGAAGTACAACTGACCATTCGCAACAGTCGGATTTCTCATGCTCTCAGACAGAAACCCAGATGTATCTGCTAGTGTGCCACCTGTTGACCATATACTTGGTACATCACTGGTTACAGTGGAAAAATATACTCGCCCGCCATATGCAATCACATTGCCAATATTATCTGCAGTATGGAGCTTGACTGTACCAGCATCACTACCATCCGATACCCAAAGGTGCTCTAGACGTGCCTGTCGATCATCAACGACAAAATAAAGCAGATTGTTATACACCAGCGCAAAACCCTGCTGTCCCTGCCCGCCTTGTGCGATAGCAGAATATTTAATTCTTAAATCTCCATCAACTACCATGTCCCGGATCAGGGAAGCAGGGGTGCCATTGCTACTCCACAGCTCATGGCCATGAACCCCATCGTTAGCACGATAGATGACAGTTCCGTTACCCAGCCCCCATAAATAACGACCATCATGAATACTACTTCCGGCAGTTTGTGAAAAGTCCTTGACCACACGCGTACATTCACCAACACCATTAATCTTATATAACTCATCGCCGGTGATTCCATTATTTAACCTCGCATAAGTATATACGCCAGCACTACAATCAGCTCCAGAGGCTTTCGTTTCAATTGGAGCCTCTTTATCGCTGTTGCTGCCATCGCCACCGCCACCGCCACCGCCACAACCTTGCAAAACCAACACAATCAGCGCCAACAGTATCAACGGGAACGCGGCCAATCGCGAGGGCAGGTTTAACTGGGGCATGTAAATATCCTTCATTAGATTTGTTGCTTAAGCAGCCTGAACACTACAAACAGCTTTTCAGGATACAAATAAAGCGAGCGATCCTAACATAACGAGCGGGAGATTTAGCGCTTAAAATATCAATAATCGAATGCCAAAAAACTGCGGCGAATTATCCCCATTCAAAACAAATGGATAACGATAAATGCTATTTTTGTAAAATTTTACAGGTGGCACTCAACAGCAGGCTGCGAACCAAACGCGCACGCCGTGGTTATTGCGTGAAAAGTGCCGGCTTAAATGCTAGATCACGCCCTAAACCGCCCTTTAAGCGCTAATAATAGAGCGTTATCTAAAAAAACAGCCGCCAAAGAAAAACCCCATTTTATATCTCACTAAAACACGAAAGCGCAATAAATAGCCTTTTAATACATTCAGTTACCCTAATTTCATCGCTCTGCTAAAGTGCCCCTAGTGCAGTTCTATTCAAAATAAGGAATAATAGCGCCCTGCAATTAGGCATATTGAGCACTTAGTATGACGCGTTGCAAAATCGTTGGTACGGCCAGGCTTTGATCCACTTCCCATCGAGACTCATGTCTGGAGAAAACTTATAGGTGCCATCGCTGGGGCCAGCACTTTGGTCAACCAACTGAAAAGTAACAACAAATAGAGACACCAGGATCAACAGAGATGCCTATTGATGTAACGATAGTCAAATCACCCGAACAGGTGAACATTGCCAATCCTAGCCGCACCTTTTCTGAAAATGGCGGTTCTATCGGTCGTGGTGCGAATAATACCTGGGTGCTGGACGACCCTGAAAAATACATGTCGTCGGTTCACGTCCAGATCGGCCATGAAAACGGCCAGTACACCCTCACCGATGTCAGCACCAACGGCACCTTCTTTAATGGCGCGATGGAGCCGCTCGGCAATGGTAATAAGGTGTCGCTGAAAGAAGGCGATTATTTTGCGATAAGCGATTACGAATTTACGATTTCACGCCACGATATCGCGCAGGCTGGCAGCGACCCTTTTGCTGCGGCCAATCCGACTAGTCTGGCCGACCCATTTGGCGCCTCGCCTTTTTCAGCCAATGACCCGTTCGGCCTGCCTGCAAACGCGCCGATAGCAGGCGCTGAACCGCAGCCAATCGTCGGTCACACGGAAACAGACCCGCTGGCGGTGCTGGACAAGGCCAGTGCAGATCACCACACCCCGCCTC
>Ga0316209_1001942_pt1 | contig 18533 bp, 20 predicted proteins | sample 6monopyrite_MG_FD_204945 | JGI IMG/M metagenome (GOLD analysis project Ga0316209, IMG submission 204945) | Microbial mat bacterial communities from mineral coupon in-situ incubated in ocean water Damariscotta River, Maine, United States -... | ecosystem: Environmental > Aquatic > Marine >...
TGTTTCCAGATCCGCCCCCGTTCCGCCCCGCCCGTCTGGCGCCCCGTCCGACTGTGTCTGTCTCTCCGGTAAGGGGGGTTCTAGAGTTACCCAACAAAACCCGCAACCCCAAATATCAAGAAAATCCAAGTTTTCTTCGAATCCCGTTTTTTCCAGTGATTTAATATGGTTAGGGAAATTTTTAGTCCCGAACCCTAGGTAACTTCGCAACAATATTAGGTGTGCACCACCCGACTGCTACCACATCTAGACTTATCCCCAGAACAGCGCCGCGCCCATAGGTATAGTGCGCGCCAAATCAGGCAGGTTTCAGCGCCCCGGACAGCCAAAACGCACAAATCATCCCGGGCCATAGCGCCGCAAGCCCGATTCCCAGCGAAAACGATTCTGCGAGCAATCCAATTATTGGTGGGCCGATCAAAAACCCGCACAATGCCACCGACGACATGATCGCGATGTTTGGCGCCTCATAGATATCGTCAAGCGACGCCACTGCAGAGACGCCCAAGGGAAAGCCAACCGACAGCCCCAACCCCATAAATGCGAAACCACCATAGGCAAAGATCAGCGGAAGCGGCAGGATCATCATGCCCAGACCGATCACAGCCAGCCCAAGCGTCGCGCGCGCCAACCGGACAGCGCCAAGTCGTCGCTTCAAACTATCCCCGACCAACCGGCCCAGCGCCAAAAAGCCCGCAAAGATCGAAACCGCAATCCCCGCATAGGTTGCCCCTTCCGGCAATCTCTCGGCCAAATAGATCGCAAGCCAATCCGACATCGCACCCTCGGCCATCGCGACCGCCATCACGAACAGCGATATATAGACCAATGCCCGCGGCAAGTCTCGCAGCCTGCGGCGAAGCGGGGGACGGGTGCTGCGGTCTTCGCCTGCAAGCCTCGGAAGCAGTAGCGCAATTGCGGCCCCAAAAACCGCTGCGGCGGTGGTAATAGTCAAAATGCTCGCCAATATTCCGAGCCCCGCCAGCCAGACGACAAAAACCGACCCCGCCATCAGACCAAGTGCCCAGAACCCGTGGCACCGGCTCATCACCGTGACCTTCAACTGCTTTTCCAACCGCCCCGCATAGACGTTCAAACTAACCTGCATAAACGCGCCGACCAGACCCACAACCATCAAGGACAGAAACAAGCTTCGCTGCCCCGTGGCATTGACGGGCAACACATAGACCAAAGGCTGCATCAAAAATCCGGCCGCCAAAATGCGGCGCGGGCCGACCACATTCATCGCGCGGCTGGCAATCTGCAATCCGGGAATAATCGCAATCGGCTGCCCCAGCAGAGCAAAGGCCAGCTCGGCCTTGCCAAGACCCAGTGCCGCCTTGATCTGCGGGATCAACGCCAGCCACGCGCCCAATGCCAGCGGCTGCAAGGCAAAAACCGCCATTGCGCATAAAATTGTCCGACGCGTTGAAATCATGCCGGACACTACCAACCGTCCGCAAAAAGGAAAGTCCGCTAGGCGCGCTTGGTTGCCAGCCTAAACCGATAGGTCAGCATCCCCAGAATGACCGCCATATAAATGATCGGTTCAATCTGGAACCCCCTCACCAGCCATAAGTAATGCACGCCGCCCAACAACGCGGCGGGGTAAACCAGCTTGTGCAGCTTGCGCCAGACAAGTGGCCCCATCTTGCGGATCGACAGATTATTGGAGGTAATCGCAAGTGGAACCATCAAGACAAACGCTGCCATGCCAACGGTGACATATTTACGCTTGACGATATCGGACCAGACCCGTGAGAAACTTTGCACATCCAACAGCGCCCACACCATCAAATGCGCGACAATCAAAAAGAACGTCGTGACCCCAATCGCGCGGCGGAACTTGATCAGATTGATCCCCGTCAAATTGCGCAGCGGCGTCACAAGCAGGCCCGCGACCAGGAATTTCAGTCCCATCGCCCCATATGCGCGCTCCAAGGTGTTGATCGGCTCTGGCCCGGTCTGCCCCGCCGCGGCCAGATAAAACGCCCAGACCACCCAGAGCGCCGCAACCACATAGATCAACCATGCGGGCAGCTTGCGCAAAGCGCCATTGATGGTCGGCACGATGGTCGGGGCTATGGTCGGAACGATGGTCATAAGTCTACCTCATCAAAACCGCCAAAATACGGCTTCGCTATTTCTGTGTGTATATAGTGCAAACCCGTGGTTTAGAAATTTGCCTTCAAATCCATGCCGGCATACAGGCTGGCAACCTCGTCATAGCCATTGAACATCAGCGTCTCCTGACGCCCCGCAAACAACCCGCCGCCAATCCGGCGCTCGTCGGCTTGCGACCACCGCGGATGGTCCACAGTCGGGTTCACATTGCTGTAGAACCCGAATTCGCGCGAACTGATCTTGTTCCATGTAGTGGGCGGCTGCCTGTCGGTGACGGAAATCCGCACAATCGACTTGATCGACTTGAACCCATACTTCCATGGCACCACCAGACGGATCGGCGCACCGTTCTGTTTGGCCAGCGGCTCGCCGTAGATCCCGGTCGCCAATAGTGTCAGCGGATGCATCGCCTCGTCCATGCGCAACCCTTCAACATACGGAAAATCCAGAACGCCGCGCCGCACACCAACCATATTGTCGGGCTGGACCACAGTTTCAAACGCGACATACTTGCCGCGCGACTGCACGCCCGCCTTTTTCAATACATCCGCCAGCTCGACACCGTTCCACGGCACAACCATCGACCATGCCTCGACACAGCGCAAACGGTAGATACGTTCCTCTATGTCCAGCCCAGCGACGAGATCGTTCACACTATACTCACCGGGATTATCAACCATCCCGTCGACCTTGATCGACCAAGGCGACGTCACCAAAGACCCCGCATTCTTCGCAGGATCACCCTTGCCGGTGCCAAACTCGTAGTAGTTATTATACGTCGTGATATCTTCCAGCGAATTGGGCACAAGATCCGCCCGTGCCGCGGCCTGTGTCGCGGAAAACCCGATCGCACCCAATCCGGCAGCCCCCGCCATGATTTGCCGCCGGTTCAAGAACGCGTCCTTCGGGGTCACATCAGCAGCAGTCAGATCATTGGTCCAGCGATAAGCCATCGGGTATCTCCATAAAATTGGGCATCTACTTGTCTTCAATGTATATACGCGCAAAGCGACACATTAGTTTCGCGCCATCACCACATCTCACAAAATGTTTGGCTTCACCGCCAACTTTGTGAGCAAAATCGCGACAAAAGCCCCAAAAATGGCGGTATTGTTTCGAAAAACCTCCCTAATGACATATTTAGGCCCCGAATTACGGTCAAATTGTTTCAAATCCCGAAGCATCCTTGGACGCCTCGTTTAACCTGACACAATTATGTAACCCGTATTTCGTTTTGAACCCGACCAATTGTGCCAAAATCAGTGACCCGCCCACCCTCGGGCGGCCCGAATGAATTGGAACACGTCATGCCACTTTCAACCATGGAACAAGCCATTTTTGACGCCGTTTATGGCGCCGACCTCCTGTCCACCTTGCCAACCGTCGACGCAGACATCATCGCAGGCACCATCTGGGACGACATTATATCGCTGCAAGACGGGAACGATATTTTCGCCGGCGGCGCAGGCTACGACAAAATCAAAGGTGACGCAGGCAACGACTGGCTGTTTGGTGAAGCCGGCAACGACGTGCTGTTTGGCGGCGCGGGCCTCGACTTTCTGGCCGGCGGCGAAGGCCGCGACAGCATCCGTGGCGGCGATGATACAGACCGCGTTGAAGGCGGCACGGGCGACGATAAAATCTGGGGTGACGCGGGCGACGACGCATTGTTCGGCGGTGACGGCAATGATCTGGTCGAAGGCGGGATAGGCGACGACTTTATCCACGGCGGCTACGGCAACGACAAACTTCGCGGCGGAGCCGGCAATGACCGGCTTGTCGGCAACGAAGGCCATGACAATATGAACGGAAACGACGGCGACGACAGTATGGGCGGCGGCGGCGGCAATGACGCAATGCGCGGCGGCAACGGCAACGACCAAATGGCTGGAAACGACGGGCGCGACAATATGTTCGGTGACAGTGGTAACGACATCATGTCGGGCGATACCGGCAATGACCGTATGGATGGCGGCGATGGCGATGACCGGATCGACGGCGGATTTGGCAATGACAAACTTTCTGGTGCCGAAGGCAACGACTGGCTGACCGGTGGCGCGGGCGCCGATATCTTTATCTTTACTGCCGGCGATGGCAGCGACACAATCAGTGACTTTGAAGACGGGATTGATTTGATCGATGTCTCCGACTGGTCCGACATCAACGGATTGGTCTCCGATCCATTGTTTTCAATCGCAATTACAGCAGGCAGCTCACTCACTCTCGTCGGGTCAGATCAACTGCATATCCTCAACAACGGCGACGCGGATATCATCCTGACCAGCGGCGACTTTATCATCTGACCGCGAATTCCTCTGAATACCCAGCAGCCTCGCGGCATCCCCGCGAGGCTGGTTTGCGTTTAAACGCCTTTGCCTCGCACCGATTCTGCGGCATCACCCGAATTCCCGCAGAGATTGTGAAACAGTGCCGTCGGATCAATCAAATTGTTTCCATTTACGCCCATAATCAGCTTCAAAACCCCGGTTAGCTTGTCGCAGCTCCCAGAATGTGGTCAAATTGTGGCACTGATGTGGACCAATTGCGGCACCAAACACGGGGCTTTAAATCACACATCAATATGACCCGCATTTCGGGCACATAAGACCGCCTGACCCATTTGGGCAGTCAAAAATTTAGTCTTGGGGGACCAAATATTATGGCACTTACCTACACACTCGGCGCTGATCCGAGCTTCTCGTATAGCGACTATATCTCTAGCTTGCAGGGCATCATGAGCCCATCAAGCACGATAACCGCGCAAAGCCCCGACACATTTACGCTCTCAAATGGCGCGGGCCTGTCGGTCACGCTTTCGGGCACAGGGTTCACCTACACAATCGTCGCAGGCATCACCGTCCTGTCAGGCGGAACTGTTGCGGACATCGCCGTGAGCCAAGGCGGCATCGTCGTCGGCACGCTTGAGATTAATGAACCAGCGACAACATTGACCACCGCATTGCTGGATGAAGTTTTTGGCGTTGATCCGCTGGCGATCGAAAATCTGATTTTGCCGCAAGACTACAATATCGTCGGCACAAACGGTGCAGACAGCGTTGATGCCGGTCTGTTTTTTGCAAATCCGATTGCGCCCGATGGCGTCGCCTATGTGCCAACCGGCGTGATCCAGTTCCTTCTTGGCGGTGGCGCTGACGTGTTCCAAGGCAGCGATGGGGCTGATATCGTCTATGGCAGCTTTGGCTGGGACAACATTAAAGGCGGCGATGGCGACGACCTTATATTTGGCGAAAACGGGTACGATGTCTTGTTCGGCGGTGCAGGTGTTGATGCACTTTATGGCGGCAACGGCAAAGATAGCATTCGGGGCGGCAATGACGACGACATCGTTGATGGCGGCAGCAACAACGACAAGCTGTGGGGCGACGCGGGCAACGACATGATCAATGGCGGCGGCGGCAAGGACCAACTGTATGGCGGCGTGGGCAACGATAAACTGATTGGCGGCGGCGGCAACGACAAATTGTCGGCGGGCGCAGGGGACGACCGCCTGTTTGGCGGCGCAGGTGCCGACATCATGAACGGCAACAACGGCAATGATCTGATTGTCGGCGGAACCGGCAATGACGCCATTCGTGGCGGCGGCGGCAACGACGTGATCCGCGGCGGCGGCGGCAACGATAACCTGTTCGGCGGTGCAGGTTCCGACACGATCTCGGGTGGTGTGGGCCGCGATAAAATGGCTGGCGATGGCGGGGCCGACACCTTTGTGTTTGGCGATGGCGACGGGGCCGATCTTGTGCGCGACTTCAACGTCTCAGAAGACCTGCTCGACCTGACAGGCATCTTCATTCCGCTTGGCGACGACCTCATCTTCGCCAATCCCTACGAGGCATTCGCATCGCAAGTTGATGCTGACGTTGTCTTTGACTTCGGGAATGGTGACACACTGACCCTTCAAAACACATCTCTCGAAGGACTTAGCGACGCGAACTTCGTCTTTGGCGAATTTATTGAACTGATCCCAGAAGTACTGGGCTAAACACAATAGCTTCCGATTAAAAAGGGCCGCGTCACACCTGACGCGGCCCTTTTCGTCTTAATGTTCCGCAATCAATGCACAACGGCATCATCAGGGCGTGGACGGTTCGACGGGGCCACGCGGTCACCCACGATCAACCCGTCGGGTCCCGCATCAACGCTGACCGTGGCACCATCCATCACATCGCCTGCCAGGATCATCTCGGCCAACGGGTCCTGCACCGCACGTTGGATCACGCGCTTCAATGGACGGGCACCAAACACAGGGTCATAGCCCTCATCGGCAAGCCACTTGAGCGCACCATCAGACAGATCAAGCCGGATCTCGCGTCCCGCCAACCGCTTATCAAGCAAGCCTAACTGGATCGTCACGATCCCCGCCATATCCTCGCGGGCCAGACGATCAAAGATAATCGTCTCGTCCAGACGGTTCAGAAACTCGGGCCGGAAATGCGCGCGCACCGCGTCCATCACATCGCGCTTGGCATCACTGGCATCCGCCCCATCGGGCAATTGCGACAACGCCTGCGCACCCAAATTCGACGTCAGAATAATCAACGTCTGCTTGAACGAAACCGTCCGCCCCTGCCCGTCGGTCAGGATGCCATCGTCCAACACCTGCAACAGCACGTTGAACACATCCGGGTGCGCCTTTTCGACCTCGTCGAACAAGACAACCTGATAGGGACGCCTGCGCACAGCTTCGGTCAAAACACCGCCCTCGTCATAGCCGACATAGCCCGGAGGCGCGCCAATCAATCGGCTGACCGCGTGCTTTTCCATGAACTCGGACATATCAATACGAACCATCGCTGAATCGTCGTCAAACAAATATTCGGCGACCGCCTTGGTCAGTTCGGTCTTACCAACACCCGTTGGCCCAAGAAACAGGAACGACCCCAGCGGGCGGCCCTCGTCATTCAGACCCGCACGCGCACGGCGCACCGCATTAGCAACCGCCTTCACCGCAGATTTCTGCCCAATCACGCGCTTGCCCAACTCGTCTTCCATGCGCAGCAACTTGTCGCGCTCGCCTTCCAACATCTTGGAGGTCGGCACACCGGTCCAACGCTCGACAACCTGCGCAATTTGCTCAGGGCGCACCGCCTCTTCGACCATCATGTCGTCAGAACTCTCGGCCTCGCCCAACTTGCGCTCCAACTCGGGGATCACGCCATACGACAGCTCTCCGGCCTTGGTCAGATTGCCCTCTCGCTTGGCAATATCCAATTCGGCGCGGGCACGGTCCAACTTTTCTTTCAACTCGCGCGAGCCTTCCAGCTTATCACGCTCGGCCTGCCATTTCGCCGTCATCTCGGCGGCACGTTCCATCAGATTGGCCAACTCTTCTTCCAACTTACCCAATCGGGTCTTGGATGCGGCATCGTCCTCTTTCTTCAGCGCCTCTGCCTCGATCTGCAACTGCAAAATCGACCGGTCAAGCGCGTCCAATTCCTCGGGCTTGCTGTCGACTTCCATGCGCAAACGGCTTGCGGCCTCATCAACCAGATCGATCGCCTTGTCGGGCAAAAACCGGTCGGTGATATAGCGATGCGAAAGCGTCGCCGCCGCCACAAGCGCACTGTCGGAAATCCGCACACCGTGGTGCATCTCGTATTTGTCCTTGATGCCGCGCAGGATACTGACGGTGTCCGACACAGTTGGCTCTTCGACCATAATCGGCTGGAAACGACGGGCAAGGGCTGCGTCCTTTTCCACATATTTGCGGTATTCATCCAAGGTCGTCGCACCGATACAGTGCAACTCACCACGGGCCAGCGCAGGCTTGATCAGGTTCGCGGCGTCCATCGCGCCATCCGCCTTGCCCGCACCCACAAGCGTGTGCATCTCGTCGATAAACACAATGATCTCGCCTGCCGCGTCCTCGATCTCTTTCAAAACCGCCTTCAAACGCTCTTCAAACTCGCCGCGATATTTCGCACCGGCAATCAGCGCGCCCATATCCAGCGCCATCAATTTCTTGTTGCGCAGGCTTTCAGGCACATCCCCATTGATGATGCGCAGCGCCAAACCTTCGGCAATCGCCGTCTTACCCACGCCCGGCTCGCCAATCAGCACAGGGTTGTTCTTGGTGCGGCGCGACAACACCTGCATCGCGCGGCGAATTTCCTCGTCACGGCCAATGATCGGGTCGATTTTACCCTGCTCGGCAGCCTCCGTCAGGTCGCGGGCATATTTCGCCAGCGCATCATAGCCATCCTCGGCACTTGCACTATCTGCGGTGCGGCCTTTGCGAATATCATTGATTGCGGCGTTCAACCCTTGGGCCGTCACCTGTCCTGCATCCAGCGCATCCTTGGCCTTGGATTTGACCATCGCCAACGCCATCAGCAGCCTCTCGACAGGCACAAAACTATCGCCCGCCTTCTGGGCTAGTTTTTCGGCCTCCGCCATGACTTTACCGGTGGCGGAATCCAGATAGACTTGGCCAATATCGCCGGTCACAGCGGCAATTTTATCCACCGCCAGATCAACGGCCATACGGACCGCCGCGGCATCGCCACCGCCGCGTGTAATCAGATTGGCGGCCAGCCCCTGATCATCATCCATCAATGCTTTCAACAAGTGTTCCGGCAAAAGCCTCTGATGGCTTTCGCGCATCGCAATGGTCTGTGCAGCCTGAACAAAACCGCGCGACCGTTCGGTAAATTTCTCTAAATTCATCTGGTCTCTCCTTTGAAAAGCACCCTGTTTGGGCGCGCCTGCATTTGCAGCACACACCCTTTTGGGCCTCACACTATAAATGGGGTGCGCAGGCAACGCTTGCAAGCTGACGACCCGCAAAAGGGGGAACCATGCGCCCAAGTTCCCCAAGTATGCCCGCACCCGCACCGGCATAAAGGCCCCTATTCAAGGGGGGGACCAATGCAAACGCCACAAGATAAAACGCCGAAAGGCAAAGCACCAAAAGCGCTGCGCGATGATATCCTGCGCCGCCTGAAGGCCCATGACGAAGCGGTCAAGGACCGGTCATCGTCGCACCCTGCCCCAGCGACACCCCGAAAAGGCGCGTAACCCCTTACACTCATCATTCGCGCGGTTTCCAACCCCGACCCACCGCCAGTTGCGCGCATCTCCCGCAAGGGATAAACCGCAGAAAATCATACTGGAGACCGCACATGTCCGATGACCGCCTGATCGTTGCCCTTGATCTGCCCAATGTCCTTGACGGGCTCGCCCTGACCCAAAAACTCGGCGATGCGGTCAGCTTTTACAAAATCGGGCTCGGGATGCTGACAGGCGGCGGGCTGGCCCTTGCCAACGAGTTGAAACACGACCACGGCAAGAAAATCTTCCTCGACATGAAATTCTTTGACATCGGGGCCACTGTCGCGGCCGCCGTGCGTGGCGTATCCCAGTACGACATCGACCTGCTGACCGTGCACGGCGACCCGCATGTGGTGGCGGCTGCGCGCGATGGCGCCGCAGGGTCCGACATGAAAATTCTGGCCGTGACGATCCTCACGTCTTTGGACCGCGCCGACCTCGACAATGCCCTGATAAAATCGGGCAATATCACCGATCTGGTGCAAGAACGCGCAGGCCGCGCCTTTGACGCCGGCGCCGATGGCGTCATCGCCTCACCACAAGAGGCCGCCCTCATTCGCGCCCTGCCCGAAGCGGCTGGAAAACTCATCGTCACACCCGGCGTGCGCCCGATTGGTGCCGCCTTGGGTGATCAAAAACGGGTCGCAACTCCCGCGCAGGCCATCGCAGACGGAGCCGATCACATCGTGGTTGGCCGCCCTGTCTGGCAAGCCGCTGACCCGCGCGCCGCAGCACTGGCCATCACCGCCGAGATCGCAAATTCGTAAGAAAAATCGCACATAACGCTGCAAAATCAACTGATGCGAAACTATTGCCCTTCATCGTCTTGTCTAGATCACACGCATAGACAGAAGGGTCCTCGCCATGCGCATCACTAATCTTCGCTACAACGCCCAGTCAGGTGCATTTATGGCGTCGGTCGATATCCAGCGCGGCGGGCGCATGTATCGCTACCCTTGCGAATTTCACGGACCGCAAACAATGGACCCCGCAACAATCGCGGCCGGTTTGACCGAACGCGCGCTGCGCATGTCCGACACTCAAAGCCGCTAACAAAACAGGACCCGCCACAAAAAGGTGGCGGGTCAATCTTTAGTCGTTGATATCACGGTCCCAGATTTCCACCGATCCGGATTTAAGCCCAAAAACACGGCGCATCGCGAGATAGGCAATCAGCGACAGCACCGCAAAAACCAATATCGTTGCCGCAAAACCGCTCAGCGGCACTTGCACCACCAACAACAGGCCCAGCGCAAACGCCCCGATCGCAAAGCCCAAGAAAATGTAACCGGGGGCCAAAACTTCCAATGTCGCCAGAAAAACCGCCCCCGACATCCACACCCACCATTGCTCCCACAAGATCATGTTACTTTCCCTTCAACATCTTGAACGCATCACCAAAGGCATCCAGCGCATTGGCCGGCAATACAATCGTTTGCGTGCCCGCAGAAGACCCCAGACTATTCAGCGCCTCGACCTGCTTCAAAGCGACCTGATACTGCGCCGCCTCCAAACCGTTCTCGGCAATCGCCGCGGCCACGGCCTTTGTCGCATAGGCTTCCGCATCCGCGGACACACGGCGCGCCTTGGCCGCTTGCTCGGCGGCATATAACTCGGCGTCCGCATTCAATTCGACCGCGCGCTTTGTGCCCTCGGCCTCTGTCACCTGCGCACGACGGGCGCGCTCGGCATTCAACTGCTGCAACATCGCGTTGCGCGTCGCCTGATCCAGATTCACATCCAAAATCTCGGCGCGGGTCACCTCAATGCCCCAATCATCAACCTGCTGGGCCACCTGATCGCGCACCGCCTCGATCAGGCGCGAGCGGTTCGCCTGCACCTGATCCAACTCCATCCGACCAATCTCGGACCGCACGATCCCCGCCACGGTCGTGGAAATCGCGGCATCCACATCACGAATACGGTAAACCGTCTTTTCAGGCTCGATAATGCGGTAAAACACCGATGTTTCCACCTGCACCAACACGTTGTCGGATGTAATCGCGTCTTGTGACATGGCGGGCAACTGGCGTTCCAGCACCGACACCCTATGGCGCACACGGTCCAGAAACGGCACGATAAAATTAATCCCCGGCCCCAGAACAACCCGCAATCTTCCCAACCGCTCGACCACAAATTTCTGACTTTGCGGCACAATGCGCACGCCCGCCGAAATGCTGACGACAATAAAAACTGCCAAGAGAAGGAACAAAATATTCTGCCCGCCAAACTCTGCCAAACTCTGATCCATCAAAACTGCCTTTCACGCAATATCCTATGCACTAACTAGGCGTGATCCACGCATTATTCAACATAACATCGCCACCATCTGCCAACCAATCGCGCAGCCTTTGCGGAAAATCAGGCACCACGCGGTCCAGCGCAAAAAACGCCTCCAGCGACATCAACTGCCACCCCTGCCCCTCGTCGCCAAACACAATCCCCGCCTCGAACCCCGCAGGCACCATCGCTACAAAAAACCAACTCCACTGGTCGGGATCCGTGTTGCTGCGATAGCGGCGCTGCCAGACAAACGCCGCATCAGGAATAACCAGCCCGACTTCCTCCATCACCTCGCGGTGCAGGGTCTGTAACGGGGTTTCACCTGCCTCGCGGCCACCGCCGGGGAAATCCCAGACACCGGGATAGGGAATATGCGCAAAATCATCGCGCAGCGTGACCAACACCTGCCCGCCAATCATCAATGCCACCTTAGCGCCGTGAAAATCATCTTCCATAGCACCCACCTTAACCGTTGTGACACGGGCCCGCGCGCCTTATCTTTGCGCCATGCCGACACTGTGCAAAGATTGCCTGACCACGTTTCATAGTGGCACCCGCTGCCCCGCATGTCGCAGCCCACGCAAGGTATCGCACCCCGAACTTTTCGACCTGACCATCGCGCATATGGATTGCGATGCGTTTTATGCCAGCGTCGAAAAACGCGATAACCCTGCGTTGGCAGACAAACCCGTGATCATCGGCGGCGGGCATCGCGGCGTGGTCTCCACCGCCTGCTATGTGGCGCGGATCAAAGGCGTGAAATCCGCGATGCCGATGTTCCAAGCGCTGAAACTTTGCCCTGACGCGGTTGTGGTGCGCCCGCGCATGGATGCCTATGTCGAAGCCTCACGCGCGATCCGCGCCATGATGGATGAGCTGACACCAACCGTTGAACCGCTGTCACTCGACGAAGCATTTATGGATATGACCGGCACCGCGCGACTTCACGGCGCGCCACCTGCGGTGATGTTGGCGCGCCTGATCAAACGCATGAAATCCGAGCTGGGCCTCACCGGCTCCATCGGGCTGTCGCACAATAAATTTCTGGCAAAAGTCGCCTCTGACCTTGATAAACCGCGCGGGTTCTCGGTGATCGGCAAGGCGGAAACCACCGCATTCCTGCGCCCCAAACCGGTGCGACTGATCTGGGGGATCGGTCCCGTCGCACAAGACAGCATGTCAGCGGCAGGTATCCGCACCTTTGACGACCTTTTACGCTGGGACAGACGCGACTTACACGACCGCTTCGGCAGCATGGGCGAGCGGCTTTACGGGTTGGCACGCGGCGAAGACGGGCGGAGGATTTCAAACAGCGCACCCGTGAAAGGCATCTCGAACGAAACCACCTTCGCAACCGACACCAGCGACCCCGATATTCTGGACGGGCACATCTGGCGGCTGGCCGAAAAAATCTCCGCGCGGGCCAAGGCCAAAGACATCGCAGGGCGGGTCGTGACCCTGAAGCTCAAAACCTCGGATTTCAAACAACTCTCGCGCAGACAGTCGCTGCACCATCCGACCCAACTGGCCGATACAATCTACCGGACCGCGCGCAATCTGTTTGATCAGGCAGGGACAAAAGGCCCGTTCCGGCTGATCGGGGTCGGGATCAGCGCGCTGGGGCCCTCCGCAGACGCCGACAGAACCGGCGACCTTTTAGACCCAGACGCAAGCAAAAGAGCAAAAGCCGAAGCCGCCGCCGACAAAATCCGCGAAAAATTTGGCAAGGACGCCATCATCAAAGGCCGCGCTTTGCGCTGATGCGTGCTAGCAGGGTTTGCAGCTTGCCCCCTCACCCTCGGCCACCCTACCTTGGTCAAACATCAGCTTCGCGCCGCGGTGCGACCCCTTGTGACTGAAAGACCCCGATGAGCTTACTCAACATCCAAAATCTCGGCATGACGTTCGGCGACCCGCTATTTTCCGACCTCACCCTGACACTATCAAAGGGCGACAGGATCGGCCTCGTCGCCGCCAACGGACGGGGCAAAACAACCCTGCTGTCATGCATCGCCGATACCTGCGAGCCCACCAGCGGCACCATCACCCGTGCTCGCGGGCTGCGGGTCGGGCATGTGGCGCAATATGTGCCCGAGACTGACCTGGACCTGACACTTTACGAAAAAGTGCTCGCCGCGCTGCCTGCCGAACAAGCCGATTTCGAAAGCTGGCGGGTCGATGTCGTGCTCGACGATTTATCCGTGCCATACGATCTGCAACAAACCGCTTTACGGGCGCTTTCGGGCGGGTGGCAACGCACCGCAATGCTCGCCGCGGCGTGGATGACCCAGCCGGATGTGCTGCTGCTCGACGAGCCGACAAACCACCTCGATTTGCAGCGGATCGGCTTGTTAGAGACTTGGTTGGGCACTTTGCCACGTGATGTGGGTGTGATCATGACCAGCCATGACCGCGCCTTTCTGGATACTACAACCAACCGGACATTGTTCTTGCGTGACACCGCAAGCCGCGACTTCGCTTTGCCTTTCAGCCCTGCGCGGCTTGCGCTTGACGACGCCGATGCAGTAGACGAGCGGCGCTTTGCAAACGACCTGAACAAGGCCGGCCAATTGCGTAAACAAGCCGCCAAACTCAAAAATATCGGCATCAACTCCGGCTCGGACTTGCTGATCACCAAGACCAAACAACTGACCGAACGGGCCGCCAAGATCGAAGCCGCCGCAAAACCTGCCCACCGTGAAAAAGGTGCAGGCGACATCAAGCTCGGCAACTCCGGCACCCACGCCAAAGCCCTGCTCACCTTGGACAACCTCAAGGTAAACACCCCCGATGGTCGCTGGCTTTACGACACAGGGCGCAAATGGATCACTCCGGGCGACCGGATTGTGCTGCTTGGGGCCAACGGGACCGGCAAAACGCAATTGGTGAGCATGGTTCATCGGGCCCTGACCGGACAAGAAAGCCCCGTGAAATGCGCGCCTTCTGTCAGCTTGGGATACTCCGACCAACACCTAAGCCAACTTGCAGATAGTGACACGCCAATGCACGCCATCGGGGCTTTCGGGCTGGGGGATCAGCGCGCGCGCGGGCTTCTGGCGGGCGCTGGTGTGACCATTCAAATGCAAGACACGCCATTGGGTAAACTATCAGGCGGGCAAAAAGCGCGGCTCGCGATGCTTGTATTGCGGCTGGAGCACCCGAACTTCTACTTGCTGGACGAACCGACAAACCATCTGGATATTGAAGGACAAGAAGCTTTGGAAAGCGAGTTGACCCGCCATGATGCGGCCTGCCTGCTGGTCAGCCACGACCGCAGCTTTGTGCGCAACGTCGGCAACAGGTTGTGGTGGATAGACAGGCGCAGGCTGATCGAAATCGACAGCCCCGAGGATTTTTTTGCAGGGCAGATGGGTTAAAACCCATCCTACTGGGCTGCAAGCGCCGTATCGGTCTCGCGGCCCAACTCGGTGATCTCACTCATAACACCTGACAAAAGCGCGCGCAGCGGGTCAAAGTTATCGTTCACCTCCAACGTCGCCTCGTTCATATAAAGCGCGCGGTCAATCTCGATTTGCACCGCGTGCTGCTTGCGGGACGGACGCCCGTAATGCTGCACGATATATGCACCCGCAAACGGCATGTTCCTTGCAACCTTCAAACCCGCCGCCCCAAAAGCCGCCTCGATATGCTCGACAATCGCGCCCGAGGCCGCAGCCCCGAACCTGTCACCCAAAACCACATCAGGAGGTGCGCCGCCACCCGCCCTGATATTGACCAGCGCCTCGTGCGGCATCGAATGGCAATCAATCAAAATCGCCTGCCCGAAACCGCTGTGACTTTCATCAATCAACGCCTGCAAGGCCGCGTGATACGGGTGCCAGAACCGGGAAATGCGGTGATGCGCATCGGACAGCGGGATCTTGCCCTTATAAATAGACCGGCCACCGGCCACTACACGGGGCACAACACCCAAACCACTGGCCACACGCGGGTTTTGCGACACACGCCGCACCCCCTCGATCAGACCGGCATCCATTTCCTGCGGACCACGGTTCAAATCCAGATAGGCGCGCGGTGCCTTGGCCGTCAACAACGGGGCCCCAAATCGGGGCGCATCGGCATAAAGTAAATCCACAAATGCATCCTCGGACGACCGAATCTCTTTTGCGCCCAATGCCGCCGCCTGCAAAAACGACGCCGGATAGTCCCTGCCACTGTGCGGCGACGCAAATATCACCGATGTCGTGCGTGCATCGGGCCTCACAAGGGTATATGCGTCGTGAAACATTGTGGCTCCTTTGACAAATATCATAACCTGATAAATCTGTTTTTCAAAAGCCCTTGATCCCCCCACCGACTCCTTTTATAGACCGCACGACTGACGCGGCTCACCCCGCGTCCTATTTTGTTATAGGGCGCAGGATTGACACCAAGACAGACATGGATGATTAGCTCAGCGGTAGAGCACTTCGTTGACATCGAAGGGGTCACTGGTTCGATCCCAGTATCGTCCACCATGAATTCGTCGGCACACACCCCGTGTGTCGTTAAATGCAACCCAAGGCGCAATCGCCGCGCCGCGACAAAGAAGGACCGAACCCATGAAAGTTCGCAACTCCCTCCGTTCGCTCAAGCAGCGTCACCGCGATTGCCGCGTCGTGCGCCGTAAGGGCCGCGTCTATGTAATCAACAAGACGCAGCGCCGGTTTAAAGCCCGCCAAGGCTAAACCAGCGCACTGCATTGATCTAAAATCGGTCGCTCCCTTCATTGGGCGCGGCCTTTTTTATTGGCAAAATTCCCGATCAGACTGGCAATATGCCCTGTATTGGGACTAGGCTTGGGTCAACACAGTGACCAAGGAGCCGCCGCATGAAACATATTTTCCTGACATCAACCGCATTGGCCTTTGCTTTTGCAAACCCGGTTGCAGCGCAAGACTTGTGCGGCGGGGTGGGCGCTGGCGGCCAATGGATCGGCGGCAGCCAAGGTGCATCCGACATCACAACCGCCGACGCATATCGCGAACAAATGGCGCTGGTGCTCGGCGGGAATGCCTATGTTTCGCTGTTCACTTTGTCGGACAGCACCGACGTGCGCATCGAGGCGGCGGGGCGCGGGGCCGGTGATCCTTTAATCGAAATCTTCGACGATGCGGGCGGTATCGTGGCCTCGGACGATGATTCTGGCGGCAATGGTGCGGCCCGCGCGGAGCTTGCGCTTGATGCAGGTAGCTACTGCATGATTATGAAAAGCTATGACGACGCGCCGATGACCGCCTTTGTGCGCGTGGGACGGGTCGAGCAAGAGGCCTTGACCCCCGGCGCACCCCTAACGGACGGCGGTAGCGATACCCCCTCGGGTAGCTGTGCAGTGGCGCGCCCGTTTGGTGAACTTGGCAACACCATGACAGCAACCGTCGATGAAACCCCGTTCTGGTCGTTCACGCTTGCCGAACCCACCGCCATTTCGATCACCGCCGAAAATGAAACCGCCGATCCGGCCATCACCCTGTTTGACAGTGACGAGACCACACTGGCCGAAAACGACGACAGCGACGGGCTGAACTCTCGGATTGACCAATCGGCAGCACTGCCCGCGGGCGACTATTGCATCGGGGTGAATGCGCTCAACGACACCGCATTGCCGATTGATCTGACGATTTCCACCTTTGACCCGCAGGCCGCAATCGCCGCCCTTTATGCGCGCGGCGAAGCAGCACCACCGCTGGACGGCTCCATCGAGATCACCGCTTTGGGGGATTTGCCCAGCCGGATGCGCCAAGACGCGCAGGTCGGTGGCGATGCAAAATGGTATTCATTTGATATCGACCGCGCCGGGCTGTTGCTGATCGAGGCGATTGCCGCAGGCGACAGCGGCGACCCCTGGCTGATCCTGTATGATGATCTGGGCCGCGAGATTTCGCGCAATGACGATCAGGACGAAGGTCTTGACAGCCTGATCACTGCGCGCATCCCATCAGGGTCCTATATCGTCGGCGTACGACAAGTCAGCAGCGACGCGCAAAGCCTGATCCGTCTGGTCTTTGAGCGCTACGTGCCGGCACCATAACCGGCACGCCAACATGGCCTAGTAAAACAGGCCAATGTTGTTGATCAGCAAAATACGGATCACCTCGATCGCCAAAAGCGCCGCAATCGGCGTCAGGTCAATGCCACCAAGGTTTGGCATCACGCGGCGGATCGGGGCATAGATCGGCTCTAGAATGCGTTGCAGCGTATACCAGATCTGACCGACCAGCGGTTGCCGGACATTGAGCACATCAAAACTGATCAACCAGCTCATGATGAAATGGGCAAAAATAAGCGTGCGGGCAACGCCCAGCAGCAACATCAGGATATCAAAGACAGATTGCATCGGTTTTCGGCTTTCATAAGGTTTTCTCGCAAGTAACGGCAGATCGGCCCTGAAACAAGAGGGCGGTTGCCGCAAGGTCACAAGTTGACGTTTAGGTCACCCCCACCCATGTCCAGTGTATCCTACTGAAAGCACCTGTCATGTATCCCTTTGGCCGCCTTATCAAAGACATGGTCCTTGCGCGCAACGCAAGCCCGCTGCCGTTTCTTGGCACCCATGTGTCTTATCACCGCTGCTGGCCGCAAGATATCGACGTGTTTATGGAAATGAACAACGGGCGCATCCTGACCATCCTTGATCTGGGGCGCACGGTGCTGGCCAAACGGGTGGGCCTGCTAAAACTGCTTCGTGACAATCATTGGGGGCTGACAATGGCGGGCACATCCGTGCGCTACCGCAAACGGATCCGCCCTTTTGTGCGGTTCAAAATGGTCAGCCGCGCGGTGGGCTGGGACGACCGGTTTTTCTACATCGACCAATCAATCTGGATCAACGGGGACTGTGCTGTGCAGGCCCTCTACCGCTCCGCGATCACCGATAAAAACGGCATCGTCACGCCGCAGCGCGCCTTTGAGGCCCTGGGCCAAACACCCACGTCGCCCGCACTGCCCACTTGGGTCACCAACTGGATCGCCGCCGACAGCACGCGCCCATGGCCCCCCATCGACCCGACAGTGGCAAAAGCATCGCTTGCCAGCGCGGCCTAATGCAGTGTCTTATC
>Ga0316209_1001943_pt1 | contig 18527 bp, 18 predicted proteins | sample 6monopyrite_MG_FD_204945 | JGI IMG/M metagenome (GOLD analysis project Ga0316209, IMG submission 204945) | Microbial mat bacterial communities from mineral coupon in-situ incubated in ocean water Damariscotta River, Maine, United States -... | ecosystem: Environmental > Aquatic > Marine >...
CCACTTTCCGAGGTCGCTGTTCCGGCGACCACAAATCCGGCATTACCCAACCCTTGCGCGATGGCCTTGCCTATCCCTCTGGACGCGCCGGTGACCAGCACCAGTTTTTGTTCACTCATTCTATTCTCCCGCTCATTCTGTTAATTCTGTGCTATTTACTCTGCGCTGTTAATTTGAGCAATAAGCTGAAATTCAAGTTGGCGTATGTTAAAGCAAAAAATTAACAAACTGCTCCAACCACTTGATTAAACGTGTCTTTATTGTCCAGTTTGTGCGCGCTAAGCGTTCGGTCAATTCGCTTGCATAGCCCGCTCAAAACCGCGCCGGGGCCGCACTCTACCAGATTAGTGACTTCGTTAGCGGCCAGGTAGCTGATAGTTTCGGTCCAGCGAACAGGAGAATAAAGCTGCCTGACTAACGCTTCTTTAATGGCGCTTTCTTGTGTCGCGACAGCTACATCGACGTTGTTAACTACTTTGAGCGCGGGCAGAGCAAAACTTAGCCTGACCAGCTCATTTTCAAGCTGCTCCGCCGCAGGCCTCATTAATGCGCAATGAGACGGTACGCTTACCGGCAGCGGTAAAGCGCGCTTGGCACCTTTTTCTTTACATAGAGCCATCGCCTGTTCGACAGCGTCTGCCGCGCCAGCAATTACAACCTGACCGGGTGAATTAAAATTGACTGCAGATACGATGCCTTCGGCCTGTGCCTGGGCACAAGCTTCGATTACCAGCTCATCGGCCAGTCCGATAATTGCGGCCATTTTTCCACTACCGGCGGGCACTGCCTGTTGCATGAGCAAGCCTCTTTTTTCCACCAGCTTTATCGCGTCAACAAACGGAATGACGCCTGCGGCAACCAGCGCGGAATACTCGCCCAGACTATGCCCGGCTAGATATTCAGGTTGCGGTGCGTTATCACACCATAGTCTCCATAGGGCAGTACTTGCGGTTAATAAAGCCGGTTGCGTCTTGTCTGTCTGGTTAAGCGTCTCTGCGGGGCCCGAGGCAATTAACTGCGCCATATCGTAACCCAGCACATCGGACGCTTCTTCGAATGTGTGCCTGACTATCGCTTCATCAGCGAAGTCGGCGAGCATTCCTACACTCTGCGATCCTTGTCCGGGAAAAACGAAAGCCCAATTTTTAACGGTGTTGCTTGACGTCGATGACATAAAATATTCCAGTTGCTTGTACTTTTAGAGGGTAAATAAAAAATTTTTGGCTCGCTATTCGCGTTACTCTGAGCGCACGCCAATCTAATATTCGATCAGCGCGGCACCCCAGGCAAAGCCACCGCCAAAGGTTTCCAGCAGCAGTTTATCGCCGCGCTTGATTTGACCTTTCTGGATAGCATAATCCATCGCCAGCGGAATGGAGGCGCTGGAAGTATTGCCGTGCTGATTAACGGTAACAATGACTTTGTCCATTGTCATGCGTAACTTCTTGGCCGTGCCCTGAATAATTCTAAGATTGGCCTGGTGCGGCACTAGCCAATCGACATCGTCTGCCTGCAGGTCGTTGGCCTGCATTGTTTCCTTTACAACCGAAGACAGGGACTTAACTGCGACCTTAAACACATCGTTACCCGTCATAAATACTTTAGGCTGACTCACGCCTTCTTCTTGCCCGCGGATCATATTGGGAGAATAGAGCAAGTCGACGTATTGGCCGTCTGCGTGCAGGTGGGTAGAAATAATTCCAGGCTTGTCGGCAGCGCTGAGTACGGCGGCACCGGCGCCATCGCCAAACAAAACGCAGGTCGAGCGGTCACTCCAGTCGACAATTTTAGATAAAGCTTCAGTTCCAATAACCAGTATATTCTTATGGATACCGCCTCGGATAAACTGATCGGCGATACTCAGACCGTAAACCCAACCAGCGCAGGCTGCGGTAACATCAAACGCGGGAATATTGCCGCAGCCAAGGTTACGGCTAACAAAACAGGCGCTACTAGGAAACAAACGATCGGGCGTCGCGGTGGCAAGGATCACCATATCGATATCGCTCGCTGACAAGCCGGCATTTTCCAGCGCTTTTTTTGCCGCTTCGGTTCCCATAGTTGAGGCGGTTTCGTGATCTTCACAAATATGCCTTTGCTCGATACCCGAGCGTTCGATGATCCAGTCGTTGCTTGTATCGACGGTTTTTTCGAGGTCAAAATTGGTTAGAATTTTTTCAGGTAGATAACTGCCAATACCGCTGATTTTGGAATAGTTCACTTTGACCCCTTGATTACATCGATAGTTATATAGGCTTGTGTCGGGACTGACGTCGCTAGCGTAGAATTTTGCCTAATTATAGGCGCTTTTTATACGCTAAACACCCCTGAAGCACCCTCTTTTTTGCCGCTGAACGAGAGCTAAGCCATTCGGCTGTTGTGTTTTAATTTAATTTAGTCTGGCTAAACGTTGCCGGTCAGGTTTAAGTTTGCGCTCAGTCAAAGGTCGATTTCGCCTGATCCAGCTGCTCACGGATCCGCTGGGGTAATTTTTGGTAAGACTGGACTATCGCCTCTTCTAACGCGCAATATGTTGCATGAATATTAGCGCTGCCATGACTCTTAATTACAATGCCGCGAAGCCCGATAAGGCAGGCGCCATTATATTTTTCGGGATTAATTTCGCTCTTAAAAGCATTAATCACCGGCTTGGCCAGCAGACCACAAAATCGTGTCCACCAGTTTTTTTGAAACGCCATTTTTATCTTCTCAGCGAGATAATGACTTAACCCTTCGGACGCCTTGAGTACATTATTACCGGTAAACCCATCTGTGACTATCACCTGATAGTCGCCACTGAATATCTGGTTACCTTCAACAAATCCTGCGTAATTAACATTAGTCAGCTGAGCAATCATCGCCGAGGCGTTTTTGAGAATATCAGAGCCTTTATTATCTTCTTCGCCCACGTTGAGCAATCCAACTTTCGGGGAGTCGCTTTTGTCGAGACACCTTGCCAGCTGGTCGCCCATAATCGCAAATTGGGCCAGTCGCTTGGCGCTGCACTCGACGTTGGCGCCCATATCCAGGAAGTAAACGTGGTCATTTTTGAGGGTAGGAATAGCAGAAATAATGGCCGGTCGGTCGATGCCGGGGAGCATTTTCAGTACAAAACGGGAAACAGCCATCAAGGCTCCGGTATTACCAGCGCTAACACAGGCGTTGGCCTGACCGTCGCGAACCGCTTCCAGCGCCATCCGCATAGAAGATGATTTTTTGTTTTTAAGGGCGAGCGCGGGCGCGTCGCACATTTTAACATCGTCACTGGATGCAAAAACGTGAAGCCGTTTACTAAGGGAAAGCTGGTTTTGCTTGAGCTGAGCTTGAATCTGGGAAAGGTCGCCGTAAAGCTTAAAAGCCACCTGAGGAAATTGTTGCAGGGCTTTTTTTACGGCAGCAACGACAACAGAGGGGCCATAATCGCCCCCCATGCAATCGACTGCGATGATAACGTTAGTCAAACTGACTTGTGATCCGCGTTTTTATACCGTTTTAATTACGGTATTGAGTACCCTTTAGAGTACCTTACGACCTCGGTAGTAACCGTCTTCAGTCATATTGTGTCGTCGGTGCAGCTCACCAGTTGTCTGATCTTCAGACAAAGACGAAGTGTTATCGACTAACGCATCGTGTGAGCGGCGCATATCTCGCTTTGAGCGAGTTACTTTGTTTTTTTGAACAGCCATGGTATTACTCCTAAACTAATGTTTCTTAAAATTTGATTGGACTAGATTGATAACATCTAATCATTTTTTCTAAAATCTGACAAAACCGAAAACGGATTTGCTTTTGCCTTTTCTGCATCAGCCTGCCCTTCATCGATGTGACCAAATTGCATCGCGCTCTTTAGTTCATCTGCAGGTTTGTTTGCCACAACCGGCAACGATAAAATCAGTTCATCTTCAATGATCTGTTTGATATCCAACCAGCCGTCAACGGCCATCACCGGCTCAAATTCTTTTTCTACCTGAGCAAATTGCTCTTCGCTAGTGACCGAACAAAAAGTCACATTGCGGTCAAGCTTGAATTCAATTGCCTCGAAAGTGGTTTGACATTCTAGAGTCAAATCAGCCTGAATTCGGGTTTTAAGCAAGCATCGCTTTTGATGGTCAAAAAGCCCTTCAATATGCACTTTTACTGCCCCACTGTCATTCAACAGCAGATCAGACAATCGCTCAAAGTCTTTTACCGCCCAGTTGTAACGGATCTCGCCGCCTTTACTGGCCAATTTAACCGGGTATAAACCCTCATTTTGCTGGGATTGTTGCATAGGCGCGCGATTCTACCCAAATCATTGATAAAAGGCAAAATAAAATCCAGAACAAGCGCAAAAACACTGACTTTAGCGGGCAAACCTCCAAACCGTCGGTTATCCAGCTCGCCAGGGCGTTATTCGTCGCCAATCAAGTCTTCGATTAACATTAGCGGTTCAATTTCGCACCCGACCAAATCGGTATCCCAGTTTAACCCGGCCAGTACTTCATCCTCATGCATACCGTGCAACCAGGCATCGATAAAATCATCAAATCGAATAGGTGTCGGTTTATACTCAGGCCAGTGCGCCAGGCATAAAGTCTTTGCGTCTTTTTCGTCAGAAAAAAAAGGGATCGCCTGACGCCCCTCAAAATCTGCCGAATCGCAAACTGCCCAGCCATCTTCGCCGGACAAACCCCAGATCACTTCACTTTCCAGCACCTGATCGATAAAAGCCTCAAAGCGCTCTCGAACCGATTCGCCCGCAGCATGAATGCCAGTTTCACTACTCATATTAATCCGTCGTTTGCCGTTGATGCTGATTTATCAGCGCATTATAACTAAATTTCGCCTTTGCTAAAGCACTGGAAACGCGAATTGCGTTAATTAAGAGAAAAGATCACACCGTCTGTTCACCCTTGATACAATGGCGCGAAATTGACCAGCGTTATCGAGAGTAGACAGGTTTATGCGAAAAAGTGGGCAAATTGCCGATGCTAACGCCAGCATTAACTGGGCCGTATTAAAACAGCTTATCCCTTATTTGATGGCGTATCGATTACGGATCGCATTGGCCCTCGGCTTTATGGTAGCGGCCAAGCTATCGACAATCGTTATGCCATTCTTATTGAAGAAAATCGTCGATGACCTCGGCCAGACAGGCGCCGCAAGCGAGGAAAGCAACCAAATTGCCTGGTTATTTACTCCCGTCGCACTGGTTATCGCTTATGGTTTTTTTCGATTGACCAACGTGTTATTCGGCGAGTTACGAGACACTTTGTTTGGCCGGGTGACCGAAAATGCCATTCGCCAGATCAGTCTGAGTGTTTTTAAACACCTGCACTCCCTCGACGTTGACTTTCACCTGAATAGAAGAACCGGTGGGCTGGCACGGGATATTGAACGCGGCACTCACGGAATTAACTTTCTGATGCGCTTTATGATCTTTAACATTATACCGACGCTGATCGAAATTTCGCTGGTGATCGGGATTTTGCTGACTAACTACGGACTCACCTTTGGTCTGGTGACCTTGTTATCTGTGGTCGTTTATATCACTTTTTCTGTACTCACCACCAACTGGCGCAACCAGTTTATTCGCGCTGCCAACGAAGCTGACTCGCAAAGTAATACACGCGCCATCGACAGTCTACTCAACTATGAAACAGTTAAGTTCTTCACAAATGAAGCCTACGAGGCCGAGCGTTATAACGACGATCTGAAAGTCTGGGAACGCGCAAAGCGCAAAAATCGTTTGACCTTATTTGCGCTGAATGCCGGACAAGCCCTGATTATCAGTAGCGCGGTCACCAGCTTAATGTTTCTCGCTGTGGTTCAGGTGCAACAGCAACAAATGAGCGTTGGTGACTTTGTATTAATTAATGCCTTTATGATGCAGTTGTTTCTGCCCCTGAATTTCCTTGGATTTGTCTACCGTGAAATTCGCACGGCATTGATTAATATCGAAAAAATGTTTGTTCTACTCAATCGAAGTCCCAAGGTGCAGGATAGACCGGACGGGCAGCGTTTAGATACTCAAAACGCTAAAATAAATTTCGATAATGTCCATTTTAGCTATCAGCAAGACCGCGAAATCCTTAAAGGCGTCAGCTTTGAAATCCTGCCACAGCAGACAGTCGCGATTGTCGGTAGTAGCGGCGCCGGTAAATCAACCATAGCCAGACTTTTACTCAGGTTTTATCAACCAACCTGGGGCACTATCAGTATCGGCGGGCAGGATATTTGTGCGGTGACCCAAAATTCCTTAAGAAAATCCATCGGCGTCGTGCCGCAGGATGCGGTACTATTTAACGATAGCCTGTTTGAGAATATTCGCTATGGCGACCCATCAGCCACTGAGCAGGCGGTTTTTGACGCCATTAAGCTGGCGCATCTGGATAGGTTTGTCGAACGCCTGCCGGAAGGCGTCAACACGCTGGTGGGTGAAAGAGGCCTTAAGCTCTCAGGTGGTGAAAAGCAACGCGTTGCAATCGCCCGTGCGTTACTAAAGCGTCCTCCGATCATGATCTTCGACGAAGCCACTTCATCTCTGGATAGTCGCTCAGAAAGCGCTATTTTGGAGGCCATTCAGGAAATTTCCGGCAATTACACCAGCCTGGTGATCGCCCATCGATTATCGACCATTATCAACGCAGATAAAATTATCGTGCTGGATGAGGGACAGGTCAAAGAAAGCGGCAGTCATCCCGAATTGATAACAAAGGGCGGACTCTACGCGGAACTTTGGGCCGCGCAACAAAGCGCTAATCACACTGAATAACCTATGAACAGCTTTTCTAAGAGACGGACTATGAAATCACCAATTATTCTGGCAAGCGGGTCAAGCTATAAACGCGCGCTGTTTGAACGTTTACGCCTGCCTTTTAGCGTGCTGGCGGCCAATATTGATGAAACGCCGGGGCCTGGCGAAAGTGCCGAATCTCTGGTGGAACGACTTTCCAGAGGTAAAGCGCAGGCGTTAGCCAAAAACAATCCCGATCAATGGATTCTCGGCTGCGATCAGTGCGCTCACCTGAACGGGCAGCTGATCAATAAACCGGTAAACCATCAAACAGCGGTAGCGCAACTGCTGCGCTGCTCGGGACAAATCGTCGAGTTTATCACGGGTGTCACTTTGCTTAATCAGGCGACTGGACAGTCGTTTTATGCCAGCTCAAAAGTACAGGTTGAATTTATCACTCTGTCCCTTGCGCAAATAGAGGGATACCTGAAAGCGGATAAACCCTATGATTGCGCCGGCAGCTTTAAAGTGGAATCCCTAGGAATAGCACTGTTTAAACGGGTGACCAGCGAAGACCCGACAAGCCTGGAAGGACTGCCACTGGTTAGCGTATGCCAGTTATTGCGACGGGCTGGTCTGGAGCCGTTAGACTGGCGATCTGGTTAATTTAGTTGCCAGATCGCTGAACCTTATGATTGCCGGCAATGACTTTCGCTAAACCACTGCTGAAAATCGCAAACCCTGCTCAGAATTTTAATTGGCGCGAAAACCTGTAGCTCATCAAACGAATTAGCCCCGCTGGTCACGCCAACACTACGGACGTTTGCGTTGTTCGCCATTTTTAGATCGTGAACACTGTCGCCCACAACCAGCGTCTGAGCCGAGGTTTTTCCAGCGCGCGACATCAACTCTTCGACCATTTGCGGGTGCGGTTTCGATTGCGCTTCGTCTGCACAAATACTGTGCTCAAAGTGGCCGTGAAGGTCGACATCGTTCATTACCCGGTCGAGTCCTGCGCGCGCTTTGCCGGTGGCCACCGCGGTCACGATCTGATTTGAGCGTAACCAGTGCAAAAGCGGTAAAACCCCTTTAAACAGTGGCGTCGGTGTCGTATCCGCCTCAATATACTGGTGTCGGTATGTTTCAATCAGCTCATTTTTTTGCGGCGGACTGATCCCCGGAAACAGATTTTCCACTACCGACTGCATGCTCAACCCTATGATCCCCTTTACCTGTGCCTCGCTGGGAATGTACAGGCCGACAAGCCTGGCCGTGGTTTGCATCGCCGAAACTATCCTAGCGGTGGAATCCATCAGGGTTCCATCCCAGTCAAAGATGATAAATGAAGTGTGTTCAAACGTTTTTTGCATATTAATCTCGAGGACGCTGATTCAACAAAGTAATCGCATTTTCCATTTTTTCCGGCAGCGGCGCTTCAAAAGAGAGTAACTGATCCGAATCGGGCGTGGTAAAAGACAAACGCTGTGCGTGCAGAAAAAAGGTATTAGCCTTAAGTTGTTTGAGCAAACGGCCGGAAGTGGCCGACCCAGCGTATTTAGCGTCTCCCAGCAATGGACAACCCGCGTATTGCGCGTGCACTCTAATCTGATGCGTTCGACCGGTCACAGGACTGGCCTTTAGCAAAGAATAATCGCCCCAACGTTTCAGGCATTTAAATCGTGTTTGCGACGCTTTACCTTCCTGGTCAACGGTAACGAAACGTTCGCCCGATTTCGGTTGGTTCTTTTTTAATGGCGCTGAAACCAGATTAAACTGGTTGTTCCAGTCGCCTTCAACAATCGCCAGATACTCCTTTTTCATTTGTTTACTGCGCAGAGCTTCATGAAAATAGGTAAGGTAAGTGCGACGTTTGGCAATCAATAGACAACCGGAAGTATCGCGGTCGAGGCGATGAACCAGCTCCAGAAATTTTTCTCTGGGCCGGATGGACCTGAGCGCTTCGATCACGCCAAAGGACAAACCACTGCCGCCATGCACAGCCATTCCTGACGGTTTATTGAGCAAAATAAACTGCTTTGTCTCTACAATAATTTGAGACTCCAGCTGTTGCACCTTATCCAGGTTAACCAGCTTATCCAGCGGTTCGACTGCGCTTACTCTAACCGGTGGAATGCGCAGACAATCGCCGCTTTGCAATTTGTATTCAGCCTTTACCCGCTTTTTGTTTACTCGAACTTCGCCCTTGCGCAAAATTCTATAAACCCGGCTCTTTGGCACGCCTTTTAGCTTGCTGAGCAGGTAATTATCAATACGCTGACCGTGGTGATCGGCATCAATCTCACGCAATTGTACTTTATCAAATTCGGACACAGGTTTGGCCCCAGTTTCTTTTAATGCCATAACAAGGCGCGAGAGTATAGCAGATAGGCGCGAGACCCTGCATCTGTCTGCGGCTTTATGGTCAACGGGAAGAACAGAATTATTATTGGGAGAGAATTATTCTAAGGGGAAAATTATGCGGAATTGATCTGGCAAATAGAAAAAGGCGCCAAGTCAGGCACTCTGTGAGAAATAGCCGGTCAACAGAGAGTCCACATGACTGTTAAGCCAGTGCGAAACGCTTTGACCTTGCTGATGCGCCTCGTTAATGACCTGGTGTTGCTTATCTCTGGACAGGCAAAGAGTAAAGTTTGCCACAAAAGGCGTCGGCGTGGTGCCAACGTAATCCTTATGAAAGCACAGATATTCATCAACGCAGCGTTGAAAATTTTCCCGCAATTCGCTCGCGTTCTCGCCATCAAATTCCAGACAATCGATCGAATTGATCACTTCTCCGGTTAACCTGTTGGTCTGGTTATTGTAGTCTATCTGACCGACAAAACCTTTGTATATCAACATACAATAGCGCTCACTTAAAGTGTATTAAAGATTGTTTGCACACTTTAAATATAGCAGCTGTTGGCAATTAATGACGAAAAATTTTAAAACAAAATATTATCATGTGACTATTCTTTCATCATCAAATCGACTTAAACAGTTTGACCACGAGCCGGCGAGAATTTAAGCCATTCAATTGGTTTGAACATCTGTTGGTTTTGCTAAATAATGGCGGCTAGCTCTGCGCCCTGCCGTATGGCTCGTTTAGCGTCCAACTCCGCGGCCACATCCGCGCCACCGATTATATGAACCGGACTGCTATGTGATTCAAGCTCGTCAAATAGCTGCCGTAGCGGCGTTTGCCCTGCGCACAAGATAACATTGTCTACCGCCAGACACTGTTTCTGCCCGTTAACCTGGATATGTAATCCGTCATCGTCAATTTTTAAGTACTCAACGCCGTTCAGGGTTTTCACCTTTTTGTTTTTAAGGCTGGAACGATGTATCCAGCCGGTAGTTTTACCCAAACCAGCGCCAACTTTGCTCGATTTTCGTTGTAGCAGATAGACATCGCGCGGTGACGGTTCAATTTCAGCTTCATTTAGCAATCCGCCGGGAGAGTTAACTTCCAGGTCAACCTTCCATTCACTGGCCCAGGCATCCGGTCTTAAACTTAAGGATTTACCGCTATGAGTGAGGAATTCGGCAACGTCAAATCCAATTCCACCAGCGCCAATGATGGCAACTTTCTGACCGACTGGCTTACCTGATTTAATTACATCGAGATAACTCAGCACTTTGTCATGCTCCACACCTTTAATCTTTGGCGTTCGCGGCGTTATTCCGGTCGCAATGATTATTTCATCGAAATCACCGGATCTAAGCTCATCGCTACTGACACGATGGTTGAGCTTTAGCTCGACGCCGCTTTTTTCTAGAAGTTGTGAAAAATAACGCAAGGTTTCGTAAAACTCTTCCTTGCCCGGGATCTGCTTGGCGATATTAAATTGACCGCCAATTTCGTTGGCGGCATCAAACAAAGTTACCTGATGGCCGCGCGCCGCCGCGTAGGTGGCAAATGAAAGCCCGGCCGGGCCAGCGCCAACGACGGCGAGCTTCTTGGTTTGCGTGGTATTCTCAAAGTTCAGCTCTGTCTCATAACAGGCGCGCGGATTAACCAGGCAGGTTACTCTTTTATGTTCAAAAATATGGTCCAGACAAGCCTGATTACAGGCGATACAGGTATTGATTGAATCAGCCTTACCCGCGCGGGCCTTGTTGATAAATTCCGGGTCAGCCAAAAAGGGGCGCGCCATGGATACCAGGTCACTTTTTCCCTGAGCCACAATCTCGTCGGCGACTTCAGGCGTATTAATCCGATTGGTGGTAATCAGCGGTATATTGATATGCGGCCTGATCTTTTCGGTCAACCAGACAAAATTGGCTCTTGGTACGGAAGTAGCGATTGTAGGAACACGCGCTTCGTGCCAGCCAATGCCGGTGTTGATAATCGACGCGCCCGCCTGTTCAATCGCCTGGCCCAGTTGTACAACCTCATCCCAGCTACTGCCGTTTTCCACCAGATCCAACATAGAAAGTCGATAAATGATAATGAAGTTTTCATCCGTTGCCGCGCGTACGCCTTTGACTATTTCAAGGGCTAATCGAATGCGATTTTCAAAACTGCCACCCCAGCGATCATTACGCTTGTTGGTTTTCTTGACGATAAACTGGTTAATTAAATAGCCTTCCGAACCCATGATTTCGACACCATCGTAACCCGCCTGTTTTGCCTTTTTTGCACAATTGATAAAATCCCGAATCGTTTTTTGAATCCCTCTTTCGCTCAGCGCTTTGGGTTTAAAGGGCGTGATCGGCGCTTTTATAGCCGAAGGCGCAACCGAAAATGGATGATAGGCATAACGCCCGGTATGCAAAATTTGCATCGCGATCTTGCCGCCCGCTTCGTGTACTGCAGAAGTTATTTTTTTGTGTTTGGCAACCTGCCACCAGAAACTAAGCTGACTACCAAGCGGAGAAACCCGACCCGCTAGGTTGGGTGCGATGCCGCCCGTGACGATTAAACCAACGCCCCCTTGTGCCCGCTCTTTATAGTACTGAGCCAGCTTGTCAAATCCGCCACGCATTTCTTCAAGCCCGGTGTGCATTGATCCCATTACAGCCCGGTTTGCCAACTGATGATTATGAAGGTTTAACGGTTGCAACAGGTGAGGGTAATTTTCTGACGATGGCATGGGTAAATTATTCCGAAATTGGTGTTATTTGACTTGTGCACAGTTATAACAGATTAGACCAGTTCAGGGAATGTCAATTTTAAAACGACTTTAAAAACAACTATGAAAAATCTGTTAACATTTTATATCTACAATTTTTTGAATAAATATCAATCAGTTAGAAGTATTCGTTAAGATTCTCTCTAAAACTGTGTTTATTACACTAACACTGGCTATTTTCATCGTTTAGAATGGCGAAACCTGGCCTAAGTGCTTAATTTTCATTTGTTAAATCAAAGGACAAAAATGACTAAGCTATTTAAGAACCTCTGGTACGGACTAGACCTATCCAGAAAAATATTTTTAAACCTGATATTTTTTATTGTCCTTATTTGGATTATTGTCGCCATCAGCAGCGCAGGAGACAAACCTAAAGTCGAAAAAGGCGTTGCTTTGGTACTCAAACCTAACGGTTACATTGTCGAGCAGCTAACTTATCGCGACCCGATTGAGGCCGCCATGCAGGAAGCCACCGGCAACGAAGAGCCGCCCGAGACTTCTTTGTATGATTTGATTGACGCAATCGATAACGCCAAAGACGACAACCGTATTACCGCACTGGTTATTTCTACTAAATATATGTGGGGCGCCGGCGTTACCAAATTGCAGGATCTGGCCAAGGCGATTGACGACTTTAAAACCAGCGGCAAAAAAGTCATCGCTTTTGACGACAACTATTCACAAGCTCAGTTTTACCTGGCCAGCCGTGCCGATGAAGTCTATATGAGCCCGCAAGGCGGAATTTTTCTGACCGGTTTTGCCCGCGTCGGCACCTATTTTAAATCGCTGCTGGATTTGCTTGGCGTTAATATGCACGTCTTTAAAGTCGGGACTTTTAAGTCTGCGGTAGAACCTTTTATCCGCGACAATATGTCAGAAGCGGCTAAAGAAGCTAACCGCGCCTGGTTAGGCGACCTGTGGAAGGTTTTTGTCGCGGATCTGGCCCAAAGGCGTGAATTAACCCCTGACGACATCAGCGCCTATATTGAGAATTTTCGCGACGCTCTAAAAGAGGTCAACGGTGATTCGGCCAAACTTGCGCTGGATAAAGGTCTGGTTGACCAGTTGATGACCAGGATAGAGTTCCGCGAGTATATGATTGATCTGGTGGGTCAGGATGACAAACATAAAAGCTTCAAACAGATCTCGCACGCTAAATATCTTAAAGCGATCCGCGGCCCCTTGCCTTATGTCAATCCAAAAACCGAAAAGGTCGCGGTCATTACCGCCAAAGGCAGCATTCTCGATGGCGATCAGAAAGAAGGCGCGATTGGCGGCGATACGGTTTCGCGAATAATTCGCAAAACGCGGCTGAATGAAAAGGTTAAAGCGATTGTCTTACGCGTAGACAGCGGTGGCGGTAGCGCTTTTGCCTCGGAGCTTATCCGCGAAGAATTACAAAAAGCTCAGGAGAGCGGCATTAAGGTTGTGGCCTCGATGGGCGATGTTGCGGCCTCCGGCGGTTACTGGATCTCGGCCACAGCGGATGAAATCTGGGCCCGTCCAGCAACAATAACCGGTTCAATCGGAATTTTCGGTATGATCCCGACCCTTGAAAAACCGATGAATAAATACGGTATATTCCGTGACGGTGTAGGCACCACCCGTTATGCCAATCCGGTGGATATGGGGTTACCGCTGAGCGAAGATGTCGCCGATATAATTCAGACCCGAATCGACGCGGGCTACGAGGAATTTCTGGCGCTGGTAGGTCGTGGACGGGGTATGACTCGCGAACAGGTTGACGCTATCGCTCAGGGTCGAGTCTGGTCAGGCCAACAGGCACACAAACTGGGGCTGGTGGATAATCTCGGTTCATTGAACGATGCAGTTAAGTCAGCGGCTAAGCTTGCTGGACTTGAATCTTATGATACCTGGTTCGTAAAAAGGGAATTGAATGAAAAAGAGCGACTTATCAAAGAGATCTTTGGTTCGGCCGATTTGTCCGAGCAATTTCTAGAACAGGCAAATACTCCACAAAAGCCTTCGCTGAGAAGCAAATTGCTGGGGCAGGTTAATCAGAGCCTGGCTGAACTGGAAAAATGGAACGACCCTAACCACGCGTATGCAAATTGCTTTTGCAGCATCCAGTGAAGTTTAGGGTTTTGGTCGAAAAAAGCAGTGATTTCACTGCTTTTTTTGTTTTTGCAGCTCGATTAATCTATGCTGCCGTCAGGGTTTAATTTCATTTAAAAACTAACTTCAAAACGAGCTATGAATAATAAAAAAGTCTACGTTGCCTACACCGGCGGCACCATTGGAATGAAACCCAGCCGTCAGGGTTTTGTGCCGGAAGCTGGTTTTTTCACCGAGCAAATTGCCAGCTTGCCAGAGTTTGCATCGAGTGATATGCCGCAAATTGAAATGGTCGAATACGAGACGCTGATTGACTCCTCCAACGTCACCCCGGAAGATTGGTACCGGATCTCTACCGATATCGGCTCGCGCTTTGATGATTTTGACGGTTTTGTTGTATTGCATGGCACAGACACCATGGCCTATACCGCCTCCGCGTTGTCTTTTATGCTCGAAGATCTGTCCAAACCGGTAATCGTTACGGGTTCGCAGATCCCCTGGTCGCAAATGCGTACCGACGCGCGAGACAATTTGATCACCTCGCTCATCCTTGCGGGAAATTATGATATCCCCGAAGTGGGACTTTTTTTCCACAACCGTCTCTACCGTGGCAACCGTGCGCGAAAGCTGGATGCCAGCGGGTTTCATGCTTTTCAGTCGCCTAATTTTCCTGCTATTGTCAATGTCGGAAGTAAAATCAACGTGCACGAACAGTTACTATTAAAAGAGCCGGCCAAAACGCTCAAAGTACAAAAAATAGTTCCACCCAAAGTGATGATGTTATCGCTATTTCCCGGATTTTCGGCAGAATTGTTGGAGAGCGTTTTAAGCATGGATATCGAAGGACTGGTTTTAATGACCTACGGGATGGGGAATGCACCGAGCAACGACAAAACCTTGCTGGCTTTATTGCAACAGGCCTGCGACAAAGGGATCATTGTAGTTAACTGTACCCAGTGCTACAAAGGCAGTGTTGACATGACCGGCTATGCCACCGGTGTAGGGCTGCTAGACGCTGGTGTGATCAGTGGATTTGATATGACCCCGGAAGCAACGCTGACAAAATTGAGTTATCTGCTAAGCTGTGACTACAGCGTCGAGCAGGTCAAAGCGCGAATGCAGCAAAATTTAAGAGGCGAACTGACCGCTTAAATTGACAGTCGATTGGCCAATGAAAGGGAAACGGTGGACGCGTCCAGATATTCGAGTTCGCCTCCAATAGGGACACCCTGAGCAAGACGACTGACGATAATTTTTTTGTCGACAGAATCCACTATATTTTTGATGAAGTGCGCGGTTGCCTCACCTTCAATTGTCGCCGAGGTCGCTATGATCACTTCTCGACATTCACCCTGCCCCAACCTGTGCCTCAATAAATCCAGACCAATTTCTTCCGGCCCGATCCCATCCAGTGGCGAGAGACTGCCCATCAACACAAAATATTTCCCGCTGTAGGCCGCAGTCGCCTCGATTGCAGCGACATCGGCTGGCGATTCAATCACGCAAATAACGCTATTGTCTCTTTGATCGTTGGCGCAAATGCTACAGATTTCATTTTCGGTATAATCCCTGCAAGACTGGCAATTGCCCACCTCCTGCATGACTTTCTGTAGCATATTTCCAAGCTCGGTAGCGCCCGTTCGATCTTTATCCAGAAGATGAAAAGCCATGCGCTGAGCCGATTTTTTGCCAACTCCGGGCAAACATTGCAACGCGTTCACCAGTTGCTGTAAAAGCGGTTGTGAATTCATGAAAAGCCCTTCTAGAAAGGCATCTTAAAGCCGGGCGGCATCGGAATCCCGTTGGTAACTGACTCCATCTTCGACTTGGACTCTGTCTCAACATTACGTACCGCGTCGTTGATCGCCGCTGCGATCAGGTCTTCCAGAATTTCCTTATCATCATTTAAAAGATTATTATCAATTTCCACTTTTTTGACATCATGTCGTCCAGTCATGGTAACTTTAACCAGACCGGCGCCTGATTGCCCCTGAACTTCGATATTGGCCACTTCTTCCTGCGCCTTTTGCATTTTTTCCTGCATTTCCTGAGCTTGTTTCATCAAGCCGCCTAAACCTTTCATAATTACCTCAAATATTGATATTGATTAGTTTGTTCGCTTCAAATTAAATTTATGACCGTGACAGCTTGATCGATTCACGCGGTAAAGTTGCGCCGAGTTTTTCCATCAGATAGCTGACTTGCGGATCGGCCAATAAGGATTTTTCCGCTTTATCAACCGCGAGCTCTTCCAGCCGATATTGGCGGCTTTTTGGCGTCTCTTGGTTTAACTGACCCGCGCTCAGAGTGATTTTAAGTGTGCTATCGTTAAAGTATCGTTTTAACTCAGCCTTAATGCTTTCTCTGGTGCTATTGGTGAGCAGGCTTTCAACCTGCGCTTGATAGGTAATCACCAGTTCTGTTTGCTGGTAACAGCCAATCGAATTAGCCAGAACCTGAATTGCATTACCGTTTAGACCAATTGAAGATATAACCTTGTACCAATTAGACGCGTTAACTTCCTGCAACGGGAATTGCGCCACAGAAAGCGGTTCGGGCGAGTCCTGGAGGTATGAATCGTCCGCTGAGGCGATGGTTGGCACCGAGCCGGGCACTGGCGAATCTTCTGTCAAAATTTCGCTTTTTACCGGTTTCGAATCTGGTGTTGCGTCCGTTTGAGCAGAATCGTTTTCAGTTTCAGGGTCGACTTCACTGTTGTCGACCACCAGACTCAATCCATTGACAACGGGAGCTTCAGGTTCGGCAATCAGGTCAACTCTGGTAGCCTGGGCGGTGACCTGCCCGGTGCTTTGTGTCCTCGTACTCCGTCCAACAGAATTTTTCGCTTGCGCGCCGAAAGTAGCAGGCATTGGTTCCGGCGATTGCTCTCGACTCACACTGGACGAAGCTGGTGCCGCTGAATCATTCAGTTTTTTTTTTGCCTGCGGCGCGCCGCCGGGCCCACCACTCGGCTTAAACGCAAAAACTCTTAGCATAGCCATTTCGAAGCCCTGCCGTGGATGTGGCGCATAAGGCAGGTCGCGTCGCGCATGTAACGACAACTGGTAAAACAATTGAATATCTTCCGCTGAAATCGATTGAGCAAATTGGTGAATTTCATCTTCACCGTTACCTTCAACGGCGTCGCCGGTTGTCTGAGCAAGCGCGATCTTGTATAGCAATGCAAGCCAGTCCGACAATAAATCATCATAGTCCGGTGAATACTCGGCGATAGAAGCCAGGCAGGAAGTCAATCGAGTGACATTGCCCGAGGTGACGGCTCGCAGCAGATTAAAAGCGAATCGACTGTCGACGCTACCGAGCATTTCAAGCACGCCGGTCAGGGTTATTTTTTGACCGCAAAACGCGATCGCCTGATCTAATAAACTTAAAGCGTCTCGCATACTACCATCGGCACCCTTGGCGATGGGCTGTAGTGACTCAGGTTCAAATTCGATTTGTTCGGCATCAAGCAGTTTTCTGAGATGGTCGATAATATCGGATTGCTCCATGCGCTTTAAATGAAATTGTAAACATCTTGAAAGGACAGTTACCGGCATTTTCTGCGGATCGGTGGTCGCCAGCAAAAACACTACGTGCGGCGGTGGTTCTTCCAGCGTTTTTAATAGCGCATTAAAACTGTGTCCGCTGAGCATGTGGACTTCGTCAATCAGGTAAACTTTGTACCTGCCACGAGTCGGGCGATATTGGACATTATCGAGTAGCTCTCGGGTGTCCTCGACTTTGGTCTTGGAGGCCGCGTCAATTTCAAGTAGGTCGACGAAGTTTCCCTGGGTTATTTCAACACAGCTCGAACATTCACCACAGGGCGTAGCCGTTATCCCTTTATCGCAATTGAGACTTTTGGCCAGGATACGGGCGATAGTGGTTTTACCAACGCCGCGAGTTCCGGTAAATAAATAAGCGTGATGCAACCGCTGACTTTCCAGCGCATTGCTCAAGGCTTGCGCAGTCTGCTGCTGCCCCACTAGTTCTTCAAATACACCTGGCCGCCATTTTCGAGCCAACACCTGGTAACTCATTGGTGGTCTCTATCTCATCTAAAAAAGGAGGTTATTATAGACTGAAGCACAACTTCAGGCACAGTAATTTATCACCCGGAGGGTCAAATGTACGCCAGACTCCATCAGGCAAAAGAAAGCCCTCAGCTCAAAGGAATGGCGGTGTTTAAGAAGGGTGGCAACCCTACCAGCCACATCCCGGCACACGAGTTAATTGCTACCGTTGCTCCCTTCCGGGCCTGGCGGAGTTCACAATCTATCGTTGCGAGAGGACCAATAGGGTCACCATAATTTGAGTCGGTATTGTAAAGGCTCGACTTTAAAAATCAACCGGTTAATGGCTAAAGTTGATTTTGTTTATACATAACTGGCGGTGAGAGAGGGATTATTACGCGCATCCTGCGCTCCACCCTTCGGGCTGCCGTCGCTTTGCTCTGGCATTGCAAGTTGTTCCAGACAACTTGCTCAAACCCTCTTATCGGGTTCGCTTCCCTCTCTGATCCGGACATTTTGCTTTATCAATTGAATTTTCGTTTTCAATGAATAACCGGGCCAACAATAACTGGCGGTGAGAGAGGGATT
>Ga0316209_1001944_pt1 | contig 18521 bp, 19 predicted proteins | sample 6monopyrite_MG_FD_204945 | JGI IMG/M metagenome (GOLD analysis project Ga0316209, IMG submission 204945) | Microbial mat bacterial communities from mineral coupon in-situ incubated in ocean water Damariscotta River, Maine, United States -... | ecosystem: Environmental > Aquatic > Marine >...
AGTTTTAGTGCGTCGTAAACTTTAGGAATGGAGTCCCGTGGAAATTCGACGTCAATAACCGCGCCGATAATCTCTACTACGTTTCCGGTACTCATGATTGTTATCCTCGTAAATACTTATGTATTAATATATTGTTAAATTTTTTTCAAAACTCGTCATTGCGAGCGGAGCGTGGCAACCTGCTAATGGAGATTGCTTGGTTCCTCGCAATGACGGCAGCTAATTAAGAAACCGCTGCTGCACCCGCAACAATCTCAGAAATTTCCTGAGTGATCGAAGCCTGACGCGCTTTGTTATAAATCGTTTGTAATTCTTTTATGATATCGGCTGCGTTGTCGGTCGCACTCTTCATCGCGATCATACGTGCAGACATCTCACATGCAATGTTTTCTACCACACCTTTATAAACCTGCGATTCAATGAAACGCATCATCAACGCATCGATGATTGGTTTGGTATCTGGCTCGTAAATGTAATCCCAGTGGTGATCCAGTTCTTTATCAACTTCACCCGTAGCCGGTATTAACTGTTGCACAGTCGGTACCTGAGTCATGGTGTTTTCAAATACATTACTTACCAGGAATAAGCGATCGATTTTGCCTTCATCATAGGCATCAAGCATAACCTTAACCGCACCGATCAATTGCTCCTGTGAAGGTTGATCGCCTAGATCAGCCATTTGTGAAATGATATTGCCCTGAAAACGAGAGAAAAATGTTGCCGCTTTTTTGCCGATAGCGCAGATGTCAATTTCAACATTTTTATCATGCCAGTCTGACATTTCATTTACCGCAGCTTTAAACAGATTGGTGTTTAAGCCACCACACAAACCACGGTCTGTTGAAACGACAATGTAACCAACGCGTTTAACTTCTTCGCGATCCTGCAGGTACGGATGTTTGTATTCACAATGTGCCTGTACAAGGTGGCTTAAAACATCACGCATTTTTTCTGCATAGGGACGAGAAGCACGCATGCGTTCCTGTGCCTTACGCATCTTACTTGCTGCGACCATTTCCATTGCTTTGGTGATCTTTTGTGTATTTTGTACACTTTTGATCTTGGTGCGTATTTCTTTTGCGCCTGCCATAGTTCTTTAGCCTTGTTGAGTCTTAGTAAACGTTAGTCTTAGTAAACGCCGTTCGCTTTAAATTCATCTAATGCAGATTGCATTGCCGCAGCAATATCATCATTGTAATCACCAGATTCATTTATCTGCGCCATAAGATCAGCTTTATTGCTCTTCATATAAGCCAGCATTGCTGCTTCATATTCAACGACTTTTTTCACATCAGCATCGTTCAAGTAACCTTCGTTAGCAGCAAATAATGAGAAGCCCATTTCAGCAACAGATAGTGGCGAGTATTGTGCCTGTTTCATTAATTCAGTAACACGTTCACCCAGTTCTAACTGTGCTCGCGTTGCATCATCAAGATCCGAAGCGAACTGCGCGAACGCCGCTAACTCACGATACTGTGCCAGGACTAAACGAATACCACCACCTAATTTTTTGATGATGGTTGTTTGTGCAGCACCACCTACGCGTGATACGGAAAGACCCGCATTAATCGCCGGACGGATACCAGAGTTGAACAAGTCAGTCTCCAGGAAAATCTGACCATCTGTAATCGAAATCACGTTGGTTGGTACGAATGCAGAAACGTCACCGTCCTGTGTTTCAATAATGGGTAAAGCGGTTAATGAACCGGTCTTACCTTTTACTTCACCTTTTGTAAATTCTTCAACGTATTCAGCGTTTACACGTGATGCACGTTCTAGTAAACGTGAGTGTAAGTAGAATACGTCACCAGGATATGCTTCACGACCTGGCGGACGACGTAACAACAAAGAAACCTGACGATACGCCCAGGCCTGTTTGGTTAAGTCATCATAAATGATTAATGCATCTTGACCACGGTCACGGAAATATTCGCCCATGGTACAACCAGAATATGGCGCAATGAATTGCATCGCCGCTGATTCAGACGCGCTTGCCGCAACGATAATGGTGTGCTCCATCGCGCCATGCTCTTCCAGTTTACGAACGATGTTCGCAACGGTTGACGCTTTCTGACCAATCGCAACGTAGATACATTTAACGCCGGTGTTGGCCTGGTTAATGATGGCATCAATCGCAACCGCTGTTTTACCTGTCTGGCGATCACCAATAATCAGCTCACGCTGACCACGACCAACAGGAACCATCGCATCAATCGCTTTCAAACCGGTTTGAACGGGTTGATCAACCGATTTACGTTCAATTACGCCCGGCGCAATCTTTTCGATAGGGGCTGTCAGTTTTGCATCAATGGGGCCTTTACCATCGATAGGCATACCCAGCGCATCCACGACTCGACCCAACATTTCATTACCTATTGGTACTTCAAGAATACGACCCGTACATTTAGCCGTATCACCTTCGAGCAGGTGTCCATAACTACCTAACACCACCGCACCGACAGAGTCGCGCTCAAGGTTAAGTGCCATCGCGTATGTATCGCCAGGCAGTTCTATCATTTCGCCCTGCATAGCATCGGCCAGGCCGTGGATTCGAATAATACCGTCCATTAAACTAACGATGGTACCTTCGGTACGCGCTTCGACTTTCTGATCGAAGTTCTCGATTCGTGATTTAATCAGTTCACTGATTTCTGATGGATTGAGTTGCATTGTATTGCCTCTTATCGTGCCAATGAAAGCGCTAGCGTAGCCAGCTGCGATTTCATCGACGCGTCTATAATAGTGTCACCAGCTTTGATTACCACACCACCGATTAACGATTCATCAATCGTTGTCGTCAGCGTGACATCACAGCCAAGTTTATTCTTTAGTGTATTGACCAATTCGCTCGTCTGCTCTGCAGATAATTCAAAAGCAGAAACCACTTCGGCTTCGATTTTATTTTCTGCTTTAGCACGTGCGACCTCAAACTGTTCCAGCACACCACTCATCAAAGAAAGACGACCATTTTCTGCCATCAGTTTGACCAGGTTTTGTTGCTGCTCATTCAAGTTGTCGCCCATGACCTGCGTTACCAGCTCACCTTTCTGCTGTTTACCCAAGTCAGGGTTGCCCAACATTTCGGCCACCTGCGCTTCGTTAATGACGTTAGCCAGATTGGCTAATGCGTCACCCCAGGAGTCAAGCGTATTGCTTTGACTCGCAAGGTCATAAACCGCATTTGCATAAGGACGTGCTGCTGTTGTGAAATCTGTCATTACCAACGTTCCTTAAAGTTGTGCAGCCAGGTCGTTAAGCGAACTAGCATGCGCCTCTTTATCTACTTCACGTTTCAGTACTTTCTCAGCACCGGAAATAGCTAAAGTTACAACTTCCTGACGGAGGTGTTCACGTGCGCGATTGATTTCCTGTTCGATCTCGGCATCTGCACCCGCTTTTATGCGGTCGGCTTCAGTTCGAGCATCACCTTTTGCTTCATCAACAATTTCGTTAGCACGTTTCTGTGCCTGGTTGATGATGTCTGATGCCTGACCTTTTGCGTCTTTCAGATACTCAGTCGCTTTCTTTTCAGCCAGCTCCTGCTCGTGTTGACCACGTTCAGCAGCAGCCAGACCGTCAGCAATTTTTTTCTGACGCTCTGTTAGTGCAGTAACCAGAGGTGGCCACACATAGGCGTAACAAAACCAAACGAAAATCGCAAAGGTTATCGATTGACCAATCAGCGTTAAATTAATATTCATCGGCTTTACCTATTGATGATTATTGTTTTACGCTACTGCGAAGATGATGTAGAAAGCCACACCAACTGCAATCATTGGAACCGCGTCAGTCAGACCCATCATAAGGAAGAACTGGCCACGTAATAAAGGAATAAGCTCTGGTTGACGAGCTGCGCCTTCAAGGAAACGGCCACCTAATACACCAATACCAATCGCTGCACCCAATGCGCCTAAGCCCATCATGATTGCACCTGCTATGTAAAGCATTGCACTTACTTCAGTCATTGTTTTCTCCTAATAGAAATTTAAATTCGTTTTAATCTTGTAATTCTTTACTAACTTGTCTAGTTTCGTTTCTGACTTAACTAGTGATTAGTGTTCTTCAGGCACCTGGTACGCAAGATCCATATAAACGATGGTTAGCGTCATAAAGATATAAGCCTGTAGGGTAATAATCAGAATATGGAAAATTGCCCAGCCCAACTGCAGGAAGCCACCAAATATACCTAATGCCCAACCGCCGCCGTACATAATAGCGATCAGGATGAAAATCATTTCGCCCGCAAACATGTTGCCGTATAAACGCAGTGACAGTGATAGTGGTTTGGCTATCAGAGCAACAAATTCCAGCATAAAGTTGATAGGAATAAACAATATCTGAACGATCATGTTGCTTGAACTAAACGGGTGCAAAGTCAGCTCACCAGCGAAACCCTTAATGCCTTTAATCTTGACGCTGTAATACATATACAAAATAAAGACCGCGAGTGCCATACCGAAGGTCGCATTGGGATCAGTCGAAGGTACCACTTTGAAATAGATGTGATGCGGATCCATACCGAAGATGCTCGAACCTATCCAGCCAGCCACACCCGGTAACCAGTCAACAGGAATCAAATCCATAAAGTTAATCAGAAAGACCCAGACAAAGATGGTGAGCGCCATGGGAGCAACGATAGCATTGCGCCCATTAAATGCACTCTTCACGCTGGTATCGATAAACTCGATAATCATTTCGATGAAATTTTGCAGTCCGCTAGGTGTATCAGCAGTGGCATTCTTAGCTGCGCGGCGGAAAATCCAGAGGAAGAACACACCTAAAATAATGGACCATAACATGGTGTCTACATTAATTGACATGAAACCCATTTCTTTCGCTTCTTCAGCGGTGTGAGCCAGTCCCCATGATCCATCTGTATGTTGACCGTAGGTCATATTTTGCAGATGGTGCTTGATGTATTGTCCTGCTGTTAAGGCTTGGTCAGCCATTTTTCTCTCTCTTCTCTTCTGTGGTGTAGGCATCATTGCCCACATCGCTGATCACACTCACCAATGCCGGCGTCATGTGTATTACAAAATATGTTGTTAATAAGGCCAGCGCACTTACTGGCTTAATCAACACGAACGCACAAATGAATAATGCACCCGTTAATAAAATCTTATAAATCTCACCCGTATAGGCAGATGCAATCATCGTTACTGCTGCGCTATTCGGGCTTACGCGAAAAACTTTGTATGCAAACCATGCACTTGCGATAGTCGCAATCATTCCACCAGCTAGTGCGGAATATGCCATTACCTGGCCAAAAAAAAGCCATAGCATCGATAATATGATCGTCAGTATCAATTGTGACCAGATAAATGTAACTGCCTGCTTCTTCGATTGCAGGTGTTGCTGGTTCAGGTCAGGCCGATCATCTTGCATAAATTTATGTGCATTGTTCAGCCGGACTTGGCGCTGTTTTAAGAAAAAAAACGGCCAGACAGGGTTGGAATGCGGGCGCATTATATAAGACAGCTCTATTTAAGGTCAAGGAATCAATCCAGCCATAAGTAATTTCTATTGCACCAAAAACTAATATAATTATCGAAACCCATAAAACTCGACTTTGATCTAACTTATTGGATTCGCTCGAAAGTCTCAGTTGCAATAATTTCACCGCCGAAACCAACACCATCGACAAAATCAAAATCAGCTGGATTTATACGACTCAATAAGACAATGGACTGTTTTTTGTAGAAACTCTTACGCTTCAATTTTACTGAGTATTCCATCTAACACATCAAGACTGGAATAAGAGATTTCCAACGTACCTTTACCCTTTGCCTTTTGTTTAACCACGACCGGCGCCCCTAAACGCTCTGTTAAACGCTCTTCTAGCCTGGTTATATCCGGGTCTTTACGCGGTGCTTTTGACTTTTTAGTCGGTGCTGAAATCTTACGAATCAAAGCTTCCGTCTCACGTACAGACAACCCTTTTCTTGCCACATCTTTTGCGACACGGCTTTGCTCTAGCCCATCAATGGCGAGCAAAGCACGTGCATGCCCCATTTCAATGTCACGCATGGCGAGCAATGTCTTCACATCTGGATTTAAGTCCTGTAATCGCAACAAGTTACTGACCGAAGCTCGTGAACGCGCCACACTATCAGCCACCTGTTGATGCGTCATATCAAACTCGTCTATCAGGCGTTTTAATGCGGTGGATTCTTCTAATGGATTCAGGTTTTCTCGCTGAATATTTTCAATCAGCGATACGGCCGCCGCAGTCTGGTCATCGAAGCTTTTGATAACCGCTGGAATTTGTGATTTTCCGGCTTTTTGTGAGGCACGCCAGCGACGCTCACCAGCAACAATCTCATATCGATGCTGACCATCAGAGCTGGCTTTCTTACGCACCACTATCGGCTGAACCACACCTTGCGTGGCAATCGAGTCGGCCAACTCCTGTAAGGTTTCTTCATCAAAATGTTCACGTGGCTGCCAGGGGCCTCGTTCGATTAAATCGACATCGATGTTGCGTAGCTCATGATCGTTGCTCGGCTCGATCATTGCTTCAACATCACTATTACCCAGTAATGCGGTTAAACCCCGACCTAAGCCTTTTTTCTTTGCAGCCATAATTTTCTAAACCTTCATAAATCTATGCAAGCGCCGCGGTTTTAGCCCGCGTTTCTCGCCGTAACATTTCGCCCGCTAATGCCAGATATGCCAGCGCACCACGGGACGTTTTTTCATATAACAGTGCCGGCAAACCGTGGCTCGGCGCTTCGGCCAGCCTTACATTACGTGGCACGATAGTGCGATAGACCTTATCGCCAAAATGCTCAATTAGCTGTGCAGAAACATCATTTGCCAGTGTATTTCTGGTGTCAAACATGGTTCGTAATAAACCTTCAACCTGCAGATCCGGATTGACGGATGAACGCACCTGATTAATCGTGTCCATTAATGACGTTAAACCTTCTAAAGCATAATACTCACATTGCATTGGAATGATTACGCCATCCGACGCAACCAGTGCATTTAGTGTCAGCATATTTAACGCTGGGGGACAGTCGATTAAAACATAATCATATTCATTTACGATGGGGGCAATACTGGTTTTTAACCGTTGCTCGGCATTATCTGCGCGCATCAAATCCACTTCAGCTGCGGTCATATCAGCGTTTGCCGGCAATAAATCAATACCGACATTTTCAATATGTTGCACGACCTCATGTGCATCAACACCATCGAGCAAACAGTCACAAAATGTTTTTTCAAGGGCATTTTTATCAACACCGACGCCCATGGTGGCATTGCCCTGTGGATCCAGATCAATGAGCAAAACAGAGCGTTTGGTCGCCGCCAGTGAGGCCGCCAGATTGACGCTGGTCGTGGTTTTACCAACGCCACCTTTTTGATTTGCTAATGCGAGTATTTTTGTCATGTTTTTAATAGGTTTTTTATTACTGTAGGAGCGGAAACTTGTTCCGCGACTGGTCTCTGATTAACGCACTAATCGCGGAACAAGTTTCCGCTCCTACAAAATTTAATATTACCGCCAGGCTAACGTTTTTTAATTTCCAATAAATGTCTTTCGGCATCAAGACCATAAACATCCAGCGAATGGGACTCCACTAACCGGTACTGGTCGTTGTTGATTTGCTCATCCAGTTTACCCTGCATCACCAGAATGCTTGTCTCTTCATTTTGCAAATGTGCTGAGGTATTTAAAATATCATCAGTGCTTGCATAAGCGCGTGCGGTAATCACGTCGAAGTATATCCTATGTCCCTGTTCCATGGGTTGAAAATCTTCTACCCGCGAATGGATTACCTCAACATTATCCAGCTTTAAATCTATCTTCGCCTGAACCAGAAAACGTGTTTTTTTACCGTTGCTATCGATCAGCACAAACTTTTTATCCGGCGAGGTAATGGCAAAGGGAATGCCCGGTAGACCGGCGCCGCTACCCACATCCAATATTAATGAACCTTCAATAAAAGGCTGCACAACAAGGCTATCGAGCAGATGCTTACTCACCATCTCTTCAACATCACGAATAGCTGTCAGATTAAAAGTTTTATTCCAGCGCGCGATTAACTGAATGTAATGTACCAGCTTTTGCTGGTCTTCCACAGAATAATGCAGCCCCATCTGGTTAAGGCCATATTCGAGTTGTTGGCGAAGTGGTTCTTTCACGTGTAGATATGATTGCTAATTTAAAAGCGCGAGTTTACCGCTTTTATGAATGCATTGATTTCTTAAGATGCACCATTAGCAAAGAAATAGCTGCGGGCGTCACTCCCGGAATTCGACCAGCCTGACCGATTGTATCCGGTCTATGATCTGCGAGTTTTTGCCTTACCTCTGAAGACAAACCACGCACCGTTGCATAATCAATGACATTCGGGATAGTCGTGTGCTGATGTCTTTTGGTCTTTGCAATCTCGTCAAGCTGGCGATCCAGATAACCTGAGTACTTCGCCTGGACCTCTACCTGTTCTGCTACGGCAGGCGTCACACCCTCGCCTTCACCGATTATCTCGGTTAAACCGGCGTAATCAATTTCTGGTCGGAGCAATAAATCGGCGGCTTTATAATTTCTCGATAACGGCTTGTCTAATCTTTCAGAGAATGCTTTGGCAAAAGTAGAGTCCGGCGGAATATTCATTTCTGACAACCGTTGCTGCTCTTTTTCGATGGCTTCACGTTTTTCGGAATACTGTTGCCAGTGATCATCATTAACCAGTCCCATTTCACGCGCCACTTCCGTTAGTCGCAAATCGGCATTATCTTCACGCAGTATCAAACGATATTCTGCACGCGAAGTAAACATGCGATACGGTTCCTGCGTTCCCAGCGTAACCAGATCGTCCAGCAGCACACCAATATATGCCTGATCACGCGTGGGTACCCAGGCTTCTTTTTCCTGCACTAATCGTGCTGCATTAATCGCCGCTAGCAGACCTTGCGCACCGGCTTCTTCGTACCCGGTGGTGCCGTTAATCTGACCAGCAAAAAATAAACCTTTGATAAACTTGGTTTCAAACGAAGCTTTTAAATCACGCGGATCAAAAAAGTCATATTCAATCGCGTAACCCGGACGCGTGATATGCGCATTCTCAAAACCTTTCATCGAACGCACAAATTCAAACTGCATGTCGAATGGCAGGCTGGTTGAAATACCGTTGGGATAAACTTCGTGCGTAGTTAAACCTTCCGGTTCGATAAAAATTTGATGCGAAGTTTTATCCGCAAAGCGCACCACTTTATCTTCTATAGACGGACAATAACGCGGTCCGATACCTTCGATAACACCACTATACATAGGCGAACGATGCAGACCTTCGCGAATGATGTCATGAGTTTTCTCATTAGTATGCGTAATATGGCAACTAATTTGTCGTGGATGATCTTCTGCCTTACCGGTATAAGAGAATACGGGCAAGGGGGTATCACCGGGTTGTTCAGCCAGCCCAGAATAATTAATAGTACGACTATCAATTCTTGGCGGCGTACCGGTTTTTAAACGTTCAACACGAAACGGTAAATCACGCAGTCGATTTGCAAGTGCAATAGAAGGTGGATCGCCAGCACGACCGCCAGAAAAATTCTTTTCACCAATATGGATTAAGCCGCCTAAAAAAGTTCCGACAGTAAGCACCACCGCTTTGGCATTAAACTTAAGTCCCATCTGCGTAACAACACCGGTTACGCGTTCTTCACCGTCGATAGTCTCAACGATTAGATCATCGACTGCTTGCTGAAACAATGAGAGGTTAGCTTGATTCTCCAGCTTTTCACGCACAGCCGCTTTATAAAGAACACGATCAGCCTGCGCACGCGTTGCGCGTACCGCCGGACCCTTGCGACTATTTAATATACGAAACTGAATACCACCGAGATCCGCGGCTTTTGCCATGATGCCACCCATGGCATCAATCTCTTTTACCAGATGCCCTTTACCGATACCACCGATAGCCGGATTACAACTCATCTGGCCCAGCGTTTCGATGTTATGTGTCAGCAACAGTGTTTTCACACCCATACGCGCAGCCGCAAGCGCCGCTTCAGTGCCGGCATGGCCGCCACCGATAACAATTACATCAAAAGAGTCTGCATAGAACATGGTGGCAAATTATAAACTAAATCAGGTGTTTAACCATAGTCCTGTGGTAATAAGCTAGCCACACTTCTGAATGACGACAATTAGGTCTAGTACGATAGGCTTTCGCACTAAGTGTACGACCAGGAACTTTAAAAGCTTGAACCGCAGAGACGCGGAGGCACAGAGAAAACATTTAGTGATGCTGGGCTGTACAAAGTAGGTGTGCATGCCAATAATCAGCGTTTCTCTGTGCCTCCGCGTCTCTGCGGTATATCTTTTGACTTTGATTTAAACGTCTAAAAATAGCCAAAAGTAGAAACCCCTGACCCTTTTACGCCGAACCCTCCTTCCCTGGGCGTACGGGCACCGCCATCCCTGGCTCCTTGCGCTATACCGTACATCCTGTACAAAGCTTCCGCTCCTGCTCACGCCCCTTACCTACATCCATGTAGGCATAAAAAAAGCCCGCATAAAATTAATTATGCGGGCTTTTTAAGAAACTGTGTTTTAGTTGTTACTGATCGCGTGCATCTCGCATTTCTTCTTTAACTGCCAGTATCATTTCGATATCCGCATCAGATAACGCTGAAAACGGTACCCGATCTCCCTGAGCCACGGAATCTCCAATAAAGAGAAAACTGCTACCTGCAAACAGCATAACAAAAGCACAAACACTGAAGAACCAGCTTTTATTGTTGTTTAAGTTCATGATATTTCGACCTATATATTAATCTTAAAGTGCTATTTAGTAACATTTTTGCTTTTATTCTTGTCCAACTGTCATATTTTTGTCTAATCTGTCAGCAAAATGACACTTTGCTGTAACTATATATAGCAAAGATTTTTAAAAAGTTAATCAATTATTAAAAATTGGTTATTAACCATTCAAAACTTAGACTAAAAATAGAAATTTCTATTAAGATTATCCCTGTAACCCTTTAAAACTATTCGATTAATATAAAAATATATCTCCAATGAATTGTCGGACTATTGCTATTTATAATCCGCAACACTGGTCATAAGCTGAGTTTATATTAGAATATTAGAATATCTTATGATTGCTTTAATAATGCTGATTAGCCAACGGTTAGCGGTTGGAGTACAGTAATTCGTTGATATTTTTCAATCGATAAACAAGTAACCCGTTTCTACACGAAATTTGGAAAAACGTATGTCTCAACCTGTGCACAACCCAACATCGAAAGCGACTGACGAAAACAGTCGTATTGAGACCAAAAACACGACCTGTTATATGTGTGCCTGTCGATGTGGTATCCGCGTTACTTTACGTGATGGTGAGGTGCGCTATATTCAGGGCAACCCTGAGCATCCGTTAAATAAAGGTGTGATTTGCGCCAAAGGTGCGTCGGGCATCATGAAGCAGTACTCTCCTGCTCGATTAACCAAGCCTTTGATGCGTAAGCCAAAAAGTAATCGCGGCGATAATGAGTTTGTCGAGATTTCCTGGGATAAAGCGTTTTCTATTATGGAAGAACGCCTGGCTCATATCCGCGCCACGGACCCAAAAAAATTCGCCCTGTTTACTGGCCGTGACCAGATGCAGGCGCTGACCGGCCTGTTTTCCAAACAGTACGGCACACCTAACTACGCTGCGCACGGTGGTTTATGCTCCGTCAATATGGCTGCCGGCATGATCTACACCATGGGCGGCTCTTTCTGGGAGTTCGGCGGTCCGGATCTGGAGCGTTCCAAGCTGTTCATTATGATTGGAACGGCTGAAGACCACCATTCTAATCCGATGAAAATCGCATTAGCTGAGTTCAAACGCAATGGTGGTAAGTTTATCGCGATTAATCCGGTACGCAGTGGTTATGCAGGAATAGCCGATGAGTGGATACCGATTAAACCCGGCACGGATGGTGCGCTATTTTTGTCCATTATTAATGAAATCATCAAACAGGGCCTGTTTGACCGTGATTTTCTGATTAATTACACCAACTCTGCTGAACTGGTGAACATGGATGAAAATTCTACCGAACACGGCATGTTCGTGCGTTTTGAAGTGCCCAAGGAAGAAGGCTGTTTCGATGCACAGAATAAATTGTGGTGGGATCGTGAATTAGATAAACCCATTTCGATGCACACAAACGGTTCTGATCCGTATTTGCTTGGTGAGTTTAAACTCGATGATGGCACACCGGTAAAACCGGCTTTTCAACTACTGGTTGATCGCGTTAAAAATTACACCCCTGAATGGGCCGAAAAAATTACCGGCATTTCAGCAGAAACCATCAAACGCCTCGCTTATGAAATGGGCATTACCGCGCGTGATGAAAAAATAGAATTACCTATATCATGGACGGACACCTGGGGCAATGAACACGATCATATAACCGGTAATCCGGTTTCGTTTCACGCCATGCGCGGTTTGGCGGCGCACTCCAACGGTTTCCAGACGATTCGTGCCATGTCGATATTGATGAGCATCCTCGGCACCATTGACCGTCCTGGTGGTTTTCGTCATAAAGCGCCATTCCCAAGACCCATTCCACCATGTGCAAAAACCGGTACCAGCTGGGATGATGTGCAGCCCAATACACCTCTCAATGGCATGCCATTAGGCTGGCCGGCGGATCCCGATGATTTGTTTGTAGATGAAGAAGGCGGGCCGATCCGTCTGGATAAAGCCTTTTCCTGGGAGCATCCATTATCCGTACATGGTCTGATGCAAAACGCCATCACCAATGCCTGGCGCGGTGACCCGTATTCTATCGATACCATGATGATCTTTATGTCCAATATGGCATGGAACTCGACCATGAATACCACCAGCGTTCGTGACATGCTGAACGATAAAGACGAGCAGGGCGAGTACAAGATTCCATTCCTGATTGTCTGCGATGCCTTCCAGTCAGAAATGGTTTCATTTGCCGATCTGGTTTTACCCGATACCACCTATCTTGAACGCCACGATGTGATGTCGATGCTAGATCGCCCTATCTCTGAATTTGATGGTCCGGTCGATTCCGTTCGTATTCCTGTGGTTGAACCCACCGGAGAATGTAAACCGTTTCAGGAAGTGATTATTGAATTAGGCTCACGCTTAAAACTGCCTGCATTTGTAAACGAGCAGGGCGAACGCAAATATCGCGATTACCCGGATTTCGTTATCAACTATGAAACGGCACCGAATTCCGGCATCGGATTTTTAGCTGGCTGGCGCGGAAAGGGCGGTGAAAAATTCATGAAGGGGGAGCCCAACCCAAATCAATGGGAAATGTACGAAAAAAATAATTGTGTCTATCAACACGAGTTACCCAAATCTTATCAGTACATGCGTAACTGGAACCAGGGTTATCTGGAGTGGGCGAAACGTCATAGCCTGACGCGTTACGCCGAGCCGATTAACATTCACATCTATAGTGAAGTGTTACAAAAATTCCGTCTTGCCGCACAGGGCAAGTCTATGGGAAAACAACCACCGGAACATTTACGAGAACGTATCAATACACATTTTGATCCATTGCCGTTTTATTCCGACACACTGGAAGCGCAGCAAACAGATCTACGTCAGTTCCCATTAAACGCAATTACGCAACGTCCGATGGCAATGTATCACTCATGGGATTCGCAAAATGCCTGGTTGCGTCAGATCCACACGCATAATTATTTACATGTAAATACTAAAACCGCTGAAGCCGCTGGTGTTGCAGATGGTCAATGGATGTGGGTGGAATCAATGCACGGAAAAGTACGCTGCATGTGTCGTCACTCTGAGGCCGTCGAACCCGGCACAGTATGGACATGGAATGCAATCGGTAAAGCCAAAGGCGCATGGGGTCTAAAGAATAATGCAAACGAATCACAAAAGGGCTTTTTGTTAAATCACCTTATCAGCGAAGAGTTACCACCGAGCAAAGCAGGGGACCACCTGTCCAACTCGGATCCGGTTACCGGTCAGGCAGGTTGGTACGATGTACGCGTTAAAATTTATCCGGCAGAAGAGGGCGAGCCGGAAGAAACCTTCCCGCAATTTAAAAGTGGTGCAAAAACGCCGGGCACCTCATCAAGCAATAAATTTATGAGTGGTCGCTGGTTAAAATATTTTGCCGGCAGCAAGGTAAACAAATAATGTTTTATCAAACGACCTTACCTTCATCTCAAACAACCGTCATTGCGAGCGAAGCGTGGCAATCCCTTTTAGCGGCAGAATCATCTATAGAAGATTGCCGCGCTCCGCTCGCAATGACGTTACATATAGACAGGAAGAACAAATGACTCAACTCGCTCTAGTTATCGATTTAAATGTTTGTGTCGGTTGTCACGCCTGTGTCACCAGCTGTAAAGAATGGAACACATCGGGTACTGCTGGTTTTATGTCGGACTACAATCCGTACGAAAAAGATCCAACCGGTACGTTTTTTAATCGCGTACAAACATTTGAAGTCGGTGAATATCCCAACACGCAAACCGTCCACTTTCCAAAAAGTTGTTTGCACTGTGAAGAGCCTCCATGCGTACCGGTTTGTCCAACAGGCGCCAGTTACAAGCGTGAAGAAGATGGCATTGTTTTAGTTGACTACGATAAATGTATTGGTTGTAAATATTGTTCATGGGCCTGTCCTTACGGCGCGCGCGAACTCGACGAGAACCAGAAGGTAATGAAAAAATGCACCTTATGTGTTGATCGAATTTATGATGAAGCGCTACCAGAATCAGAACGCAAACCAGCCTGTGTTTTAGCTTGCCCAACCAGTGCACGTTTATTTGGCGATGTTAATGATCCGGACTCAAATGTTTCTGAACAAATCCGTGATAATGGCGGTTATCAATTAATGCCGGAGTGGGGCACCAAACCGGCAAACCACTATCTGCCTCGACGTAAAACCAATATTACTATTCATCGCGATGAGCTAACACGTGTTGATAATCCGCTTAATAAAGAACGTAAATTACCAATGCCTGACGAAGATGATCAAACATTGGATGATATTACCAGTTGGTAGATTGATTAAATATTAAACGTCATTGCGAGGCACACCGCCGCTTAAAAAGATTGCCGCGCTGCGCTCGCAATGACGAGATTTTAAATACAGAGAATTAAATTATGCATCCTGCTTTTTCAGTTATTTTTCTAACCACACTGATTGGTGTCGGCCAGGGTTTATTTTTGGCGTTATACACCGGCCAACTTTACTCTGTCATTAAAGTTTTACCCGCTCAGAACGCCTCCGGTTTTTATGGTTACGGCAGTTTGTTAGCTTTGGTATTTTTAGTGGCGGGTTTAATCGCATCGTTTTTCCATCTGGGACATCCGGAACGTGCATGGCGCTCTGCAGCAAAATGGAAAACCTCGTGGTTATCTCGTGAGGTCATCGTCCTGCCCGCATTTATGGGCACGACGTTTATCTATGCAATGATTCATATCAGTGGCTGGAACCCCGTACTGTTTGCCTTAAGTGAAGATTTTATTGTCGATCTTTCATTACTGGTTGGCGCACTAAACACCGCACTGGCGTTCACCTTATTTATCTGCACCGCCATGATTTATGCTTGCATTAAATTTTTACAGGAATGGGCGACACCGCTTACTGTTGTTAACTACACCCTGTTAGGCATGGCCTCCGGATTCGCATTAAGCACTGCGTTTGCAGCATATGTCGACTCAGACATCATTCATTTTTATGGCGGCTGGGCAATTATTCTAACCGTATTTGCTTTTATTACACGTAGTGCCGCGTTAATACGCAACACTCAAATAAAATACAAATCCAACTTAAGCACAGCTATTGGCATTCGACACACAAAGATCACTCAGAAAGCACAAGGATCGATGGGTGGTTCATTTAATACTCGTGAATTTTTTCATGGTGCTAAACCCGCTCTCTTCAAAAGTATTAAATGGGTATTTTTAGTGCTGGTTTTTGTTGTGCCGGTTGTCTTAATTTCTGTAGCACTGGCTACCAACATGTTTACATTATTTGCACTGGCTTTTATCGTGCAATATTCCGGACTCCTTGCTGAGCGCTGGTTCTTTTTTGCACAGGCAAATCATCCGCAAAACCTTTATTATCAGACCATTTAATTTTTTGTATTACACTAATTTTTCACGATCATGCGGCAGCATAAAATCAATCTCTGGTCCCTTTGGCACAATTGCGGTGGGATTGATTGTTGCATGACTGGAAAAATAGTGATATTTGATATGATCCATATTGATCGTTTCAGCCACACCTGTCACCTGGTATAGCTCACGCGTGTAACCCCATAGATTAGGATAATCCATCACACGTTTTTTATTGGTTTTAAAGTGGTTGTAATACACAGCATCAAAACGCACCAGAGTCGTAAACAATCGCCAGTCTGCTTCAGTAATTTGATCACCTGCCAGGTAACGCTGTTTTGACAATTTGTCTTCAAGCTCATCCAACGCTGTAAACAAACTATCATAAGCTTTATTATAGGCGTCCTGTGTCTTGGCAAAACCGCAACGATAAACACCGTTATTTACATTAGTGTAAACCGGTTCGTTTATCGCATCGATCTCTGCTCTTAAGGCTTGTGGATAAAAATCTACATTGTCATTAGCAAAATCATCAAAAGCAGAATTAAACATCCGAATAATTTCAGATGATTCGTTATTCACTATTGTCTGCTGTTTTTTATCCCACAGCACTGGCACCGTTACCACCCCATCAAAATTTGCATCCGCTGCTTTATAGTTTTCATATAAATAATGCGCATTATTTATATGATCTTCTGTCGCGCCCGGGTATTCGCCAAACACCCAACTTTCAGCCGGCATCAAAGGGTGCACCACGGATACGGATATCACTTCTTGCAAACCTTTTAATGCTCGAAAAATCATTGTCCGATGCGCCCATGGGCAAGCATGTGAAATATAAAGATGATAACGTCCGGGTTCAGCAGCAAAACCAGCTTCGCCAGTTGGACCTGCGCTGCCATCTTTGGTTACCCAGCTTCTGAAGCCCGAGTCTGTTCGAACAAACTCGCCTTTTACTGTTAGTAGTTCTGCGTTTTTCATTTTTTCACCTCTGTTTTATTGTTTCGATTCAACCACGCACGATCACGAACGAAGTTACTGGATTGGTAGTCACTCATGGCCTGATCAATTTCTTCTTTTGTATTCATGACGAAAGGGCCGTATTGAACCACCGGTTCATTAATTGGCTTGCCACTTATAATAAGAAAGCGCGCACCATGTTCACCCGCGGTAAATTCAACCGTATTATCATCTGCGCCGAGCACTACCATTGTGTTGGGCGGCACATGTTTACCATTAAGCCGTCCGTCTCCTTCAAACACATAGAAAAAACTGTTGTGTTCAGTTGGTAGCTCGTGTTTAAAAATTTTGCCCGCATTCATCTCAACATCAAAATATGAAACCTTAGTAATGTCATCAACGATAGGAGAGCGTTGTTGCTCAAATTGACCGATGATTATTTTTAGGCGGTAATCTGGTGTTTCTATTACGGGAAAAGACTCACCGTTATATTCTTGATATTCCGGGTTATCCATCTTATTAACTGCGGGTAAATTCACCCATAACTGAAAACCACGCATCAAGCCGTTTTCCTGCCTGGGCATTTCGGAATGTATAACGCCACTACCCGCTTTCATCCATTGACCGCTACCGGGATCAAGATTGCCCGTGTTTCCCATACTGTCCTGGTGCTCCATGTGGCCATCGATCATATAAGTGAACGTGTTAAAACCACGATGTGGATGAGACGGAAAACCCGCAATATACTCATCAGGATTATCACTACTAAAATAGTCCAACATCATGAATGGATCATAATTACGTAAAGCAGGTGTACCAATAGTACGCCGCACCGTAACGCCAGCACCTTCTGATGTCGCCATCGCTGGAATGAATCGTGTTGTCTTTACCTGTGTATTCATGATGTGCCTCTTTCTCTAATAGTGCAGGGCCAATACCTTTAACTGGCCCTGCTTACTTACTATATGACCGACTCACGGTCAGGTTATGGTTGTCAGATTTGTGCAGTCAGATTTCATCGGCTGCGACGATTATCCAGGCTGTAAGCACCCGCACCATGTGAAGCCAGTAACAGGAAACCACCGGCAATCGCTATATTCTTCATAAACATAATCATCTGCGTTTGATCGCCAAAATTATTATGGAAGATTGCCGCAGAAATCACTGAAAATGCTGCCAGTGCAATCGCTATCCACCGGGTTTTCCAGCCGGCAACAATGGCCAGACCGCCACCCACCTCAAACAAAATGACCAGTGGCAACAAAACCCCCGGCACGCCCATGGCATCCATATAACCCTGTGTGCCCTCATATGCTCCAATCTTACTCAAACCGGCCAGTATGAAAATATGGCCAAGAAATATACGTGCAACTAATTGACTAACTTTATCCATTTTGAATCACCTCTAATTAATGGTTTATTTGATAAATACGATTTATTTCACGAGCGACATGTTTAATGTCTTAACGTTGTAGACAC
>Ga0316209_1001949_pt1 | contig 18429 bp, 15 predicted proteins | sample 6monopyrite_MG_FD_204945 | JGI IMG/M metagenome (GOLD analysis project Ga0316209, IMG submission 204945) | Microbial mat bacterial communities from mineral coupon in-situ incubated in ocean water Damariscotta River, Maine, United States -... | ecosystem: Environmental > Aquatic > Marine >...
AGAGTAGGGCTTAATTTAATTTTCCAAACACCCAAAGCATTTCAGTCGCTATTTGAGTTGACCGTTCATCATATTTTTGGGATTCTAATGGTGAATCGTCAAATTCTTTCGGGTCATCATAACGGATAGGGATTCGGCTATCACAACCACTAACAAACGGACAATTTTCATCTGCATGAGAACAGGTCATTATAGCTGCGAAATTTTGTGATGGATTTGACACATCATCAAACAATTTTGAAAAAGCAGTGATTGGCGTAAAATCATCTCCATAATTAACCAAATAAATGGGATTGTTTGATTGCGTAAATTCAATTTTAAACCCAAATCGTTTTAAAGATTCAACAGCTCTTGGGTTAAAAGCTGTTACTTCAACTCCACCCGAAAAACTGTTGATTTTTATGCGTTTAAAATCAGCCATTACCTTAGCCCAAACTTGTGCCAATTGACTTCTAAGCGAATTGTGTGTGCAAATAAAATTAAGATTTATAGCTTCATTTTTATCCTTTTTATTTTGGATGTAATTGACTAAAACCTGCAAATCTTGTTGGCGTTCAATCGAAATTGATTCAGGGTTTAATCTTTGAATAAAATTTAAAATTTTTGGGTGCATTTTTAAATATTAGCAGCAACCAGAACCTGGTGTACACGTATTTTCAACAACATCTACTTTAACCGGAATACCACAATTGTCTTTGGCTAAACAATCCGTAACTTTAGAGGTCAATAAAAAGTTTTCGCCTTTATAATCCATTCCAAATTTACCTATTGTTTCACCCTGATATTCAACTTCAATTTCAGAATCTTCAATATTTAAAGTTTTTTCTGACAGTTGAATAATTCCGATTAATTTTTTAGGATTTAATCTATGGTCATAATCATCTGCTTCCCATAATTGAAAGTTAACTACCTTTTCTTCTCTAACCGTTCCGCCGCAATCAATAAACTTTTTAGTTATTTCTCCAACTTCAGTTACATGAAAATGACTTGGTACTAATTTCCCATTTGGCAATTCAAATGCAATGGTTTCTTTTGTGTTTAAAATGGCTTTAAATTCTGATAATTTCATAATACTTAATTTTTAATGTTTAACAGCAATCTTCATCTGCGCAACAAATGTGTTGGTCAAATAACTGGTTAAATACCGACTTAATGTTTTTCCATTGTTCGGGATTAATGCAATAATTCATTGATGTTCCATCTATTGTACCTTGAAGGATACCACTGTTTTTTAATTCTTTTAAATGTTGACTTATGGTGGCTTGTGATAAACCCAATTCAGCAACTAAATCCGAATTTATACAACTGTTAGACTGTAATAAATGTTGTAAAATAGCAATGCGTGCCGGATGTCCTAACACCTTAGCTGTATTTGCTAATTCATTTTGCGCTGTTGTAAATAAGTCTGATTTTGTAAGTCCCATAATTTAACATTGCAATATTACGATTAAATAATCAATTCATTGTTGTTTTTACCATTTTTTTAATTTATTGATGAATAAACTATGACAGAATTCATCAATCAAAACACAACTGTTAATATGTATTTTAGGGGATAAATATAAATCAAACTATAATTAACTACTTTTGAATCATGGAGAAAGAATTACTCATTTCAATTTTAGTTGGCTATTTTGCTGTACTCTTATTAATCTCATATTTTACAGGAAGAAAAGCTGATAATGAAACCTTTTATACTGGGAACCGGAACAGTAAATGGTATGTGGTGGCATTTGGAATGATTGGCGCAACATTGTCAGGGGTAACATTTATTTCTATTCCTGGAACAATAGGGCCAATTGACCCAAAAATAGGTGCAGAGTTTACTTATTTACAAATGTCATTGGGTTATATTGCTGGTTATGCAATTATTTCGTTTGTTTTGTTACCTATGTATTACCGAATGAATTTAACGTCTATTTATGAGTATTTAGAAGGGAGATTTGGCGTAATGACCTATAAAATGGGAGCTGCTTTTTTCTTGGTTTCAAGATTGATTGGCGCGGCTTTAAGAATGTATTTAGTGGCTGATGTTTTGCATGAATTCATATTTTCAAATATGGGTATTCCGTTTGAAGCTACAGTTGCACTAAGTATATTATTAATTTGGGTTTACACTTTTAAAGGGGGGATTAAAACCATTGTTTGGACCGATACCTTACAAACTTTATTTATGCTCGTTGCTGTTGGTTTGAGCGTTTATTATATTGCCGGCGAATTGAATTTAGGCGTTACAGATATATATCAGTCTATTTCGGAACATGGTATGGGAACAATGTGGCAAACTTCTGACCCAATGGCAAATAATTATTGGTTAAAAGGTTTAATTGGTGGAATGTTTTTAACATTAGGTATGACAGGTGTTGACCAGGATATGATGCAGAAAAATTTATCGGTTGAGTCCCTTAAAAAATCACAAAAAAATATGATGGTTTTTTCTGTTGTATTGTTTTTTGTAAATGTTGTTTTTGTGGCATTAGGTGGATTATTGTTTGTTTATGTACAAGACAATCCTGATGTATTTCAAGTTTGGGCAAACCATTCAAAAGAGGTAATTGTAAATGGCACTTTAACAGACAAATTAGCTGGTGACAGATTGTTTCCGTCAATAGCTTTAGAAGGAGGACTTCAAATTTCAGTTGGTGTATTTTTCTTTTTAGGATTAATTGCTGCTGCTTATTCGTCTGCCGATTCTGCTTTAACTTCTTTAACGACATCTTTAAGTATCGATTTTTTCGATTCTAAAAGCAAATCAACTACTCAACAAATTAAAATTAGAAAATATTCCCATATTGCTATGTCTGTTTTACTTTTAATCGTTATTTTAATTTTCAATTCAATGGAAAATGATGGCGTAGTATGGAAATTATTTGCTGCTGCTAATTATACTTACGGCCCATTGTTAGGACTATTTATGTTTGGCGTGTTGACCAAAAGAAAAGTTGTAGATTTGATTACTTTTATTGTATCTATAAGTGTAGCGTTAGGCTTGTATTTAGTGATGACCTTTGCTTGGGAAAGTTTTACAGATTATAAATTTGGGTCTGAATTATTAGGAGTTAATGCGGCTATAGTATTTGTATTTCTTTGGTTATTTTCATCAAAACAAGACAAAACGACTATTAATTAACTCATTTTTAATGAATTTACGTCATTTGGCAGACTAGAATGCCAATTTATTCAAAAAAAAGTAGTGGTATAATTGTTGAAAAAGAAAAATCATAATTACTTTAGTAAAAAATTATAAAAAACAATCCTGATTTTTATCGGGGAAAAACAAAAGATATGGCAGTAGAATTTACAGAAGCAAATTTTGACGAATTAGCAGTTAAATCAGACAAAGTAGTAATGGTTGACTTTTGGGCAGCTTGGTGTGGACCTTGTAAAATGGTTGGGCCAATTGTTGAAGAAATGGCAACAGAATATGAAGGAAAAGCAGTAATCGGTAAGGTTGATGTGGACGCACATGGTTCTATTTCAGGACAATTTGGTGTGAGAAATATTCCAACAATTATTTTCATGAAAGGTGGAGAAGTTGTTGATAAATCTGTTGGTGCTGTCCCTAAAGCTGCTTTAGTGGCTAAGTTAGAAGCTTTAATGGCATAATTTCCATTCACAACAAAATTGAAAGACTACTTTATAGTGGTCTTTTTTTTTGTTTAAATTTTAATCTTTAATTTTCCTTTTTTGAGTATATTTAACCGTTTAACTAGAAAATTAAACTCCAACTAATGAACTTAAAATCTATTTTATATAAATCAACACTTATTATTTGTGCAGTAGTCAGTATTACAAGTTGTTCAAATAATTCTGAAAATACTGAAGATAATAACCAAATTCCAATGGCAAAAAAAATTGACACAATACTTACAACTCATGGAAACCAAAGACATGATGATTATTTTTGGATGAGATTAACTGATGTACAAAAAGAAGCTGAATATCCAGATGAACAAACACAAGATGTTTTGGATTATTTGAATGCAGAAAACGCTTATCTTAAGTCTGAAATGAAAGACACTGAAGATTTTCAAGATAAATTATATGATGAAATTGTTGGTCGAATAAAACAAGATGATGAATCTGTTCCTGTTTCAGAAAATGGCTATACTTATTACACCCGATTTGAAGAAGGCAGTGATTATAGTTTGCATTGTAGAAAAAAAAATGAAGACAATGCAGTAGAAGAAATCATGTTAAACGGTCCTAAATTAGCAGAGGGAACAAGCTATTTTGCCATTGGAGGAACAGCCGTGAGTGAAAATAATGAATTGTTGGCTTACAGTACAGATTTAGTCTCAAGACGTCAATATACAATTCATTTTAAAAATTTAGCTACCGGAAAATTGTTGGAAGATAAAATTGAAAACTCAACTGGAGGAATCACTTGGGCAAATGACAATAAAACTGTATTTTATACCAAGCAGGATGAACAAACTTTAAGATCAAATCAAATTTTTAAGCACACCATAGGAACTGAATCATCTGAAGATATTTTGGTGTATGAGGAAAAAGATGAAACATTTGGTTGCAGTGTTTATAAAACCAAATCTAAAGATTTTTTAATGATTTCTTCATATCAAACCATGTCAACCGAATATAGGTTTTTAGATGCAAATAACCCGAATGGAGAATGGAAAGTTATTCAACCACGCGAAATAGGATTAGAGTATTCTGTAGATCATTTTGCGAATGATTTTTATATTAAAACTAACTTAGATGCTAAAAATTTTAGATTAATGAAAACACCTGTAACTAAAACATCTAAAGAAAATTGGACTGAGATTATTCCTCACAGAAAAGATGTTTTATTGGAAGGAATCGATATTTTTAAAGATTTTTTAGTGGTAAGTGAAAGAAAAAAAGGCCTAAACCAATTAAGAGTCATTAAATGGAGCGATAATTCAGAATATTATATTGAATTTAATGACCCTACATATTCAGCTTACACATTTGCAAATCCAGAGTTTGATACTGAAATACTTAGGTTTGAATATACCTCACTAACAACACCATATATTGTTTACGATTATAACTTAAATACTAAAGTAAGCGAGATTAAAAAACAACAAGAAGTTTTAGGTGGTAAGTTTGATTCTGAAAATTATGTGTCTGAAAGAGTCTATGCACCAAGCCGAGACGGAAAAGCACAAATTCCAATGTCAATTGTCTATAAAAAAGGATTTGAAAAAAATGGAAAAGCACCATTACTGTTATATGGTTATGGCTCGTATGGTTATAATATTGACCCTAGTTTTAGTTCGGTAAGGTTAAGTTTATTAGACCGTGGATTTGTATATGTAATTGCACATATTCGTGGTAGTCAAACTTTAGGACGTGAATGGTATGAAGACGGAAAATTATTAAAAAAGAAAAATACATTTTATGATTTTATTGACTGTGGAGAATTCTTAGTCGAGCAAAATTACACTTCAAATGAGCATTTATATGCGCAAGGTGGTAGTGCAGGCGGATTATTAATCGGAGGAATCATAAATATGGCACCCAAAATGTGGAATGGTGTAATTGCTGCTGTACCGTTTGTTGATGTAGTATCAACCATGTTAGACGAAACTATTCCCTTGACTACAGGTGAGTTTGACGAGTGGGGGAATCCTAAAAATAAAGAATATTACGATTACATTAAATCTTATTCGCCTTACGACAATATTGAGAAAAAAGACTATCCAAATTTATTGATTACTACAGGCTATTGGGACAGTCAAGTTCAGTATTGGGAACCAGCAAAATGGATTGCCAAACTAAGAGACTATAAAACAGACAATAACCTATTAATGATGAATTGTAATATGGATGTGGGACATGGTGGTGCGTCAGGTCGGTTTTCAAGATACAAAGAAGTGGCTTTGGAGTATGCTTTCTTTTTGAAGTTAGAAGGATTGATTGAGTAGAATAAAAAACGTTTTAATAAAAAATCATAAAAACAACCACCCATTTTCTTTTAAAATAACAAAATTATCAGAACTCATAAAGTAATTAATATCTTGACCTGATAATTCTAAATATTTTGATTCAAGTTGTTTAAAGTTAGTTTGTTGTGAGTTATTGATTGAAGTTAATTCTAGTAAGAGCTTGATGGTGTTTATTTCATCTTTTTTACCTTTTAACACAAAGAAATTGTTTTTGGAATGAAATTCGAGATTTGCCATTTCAACTTCTTTCTTTTTTTTGTGAACGCTGTAATATTCAATTTCAGGTATTGTACCTAACCAAATTACTTTTGTGTTCGGTTTTATGATAGAGGGCTCTGCAGAATCCAACAACAATTCTACAAAATTAGATGCAAGAGTTGTTCGTTTAATAGAAAAATCAAACCATTGTTGTAAGGGTAAGTTAAACCCTGTTCCGTGCATATAATTATAAATAGATGTTTTTAATCCTTGACTATATTTTCCGTGTTCACAACCTGTTGGATCTTTGTGTGGTTTGTCATTATTGGCAAAAGTCCCATTTTCGGTTAAAATTGATTTCACATTAAATTTATCAGGGTTTAAACCAATAGGGCTGTGAGCAGTCATTGCAAATTGATGCCAAAAACCAGAATTTATGAGTTGTAATTCAAAAAACTGACGGACAACTTCTAATGAATTAATAGTTTCTAAATCGGTTTGAGTCGGAAAACCGTACATTAAATAGGCGTGAACCATAATTGAATTATCGGTAAAACTTGACGTTACTTTAGCCAATTGTTGTAAATCTACTCCTTTGTCAATTAACTTTAAAAGTCTGTCAGACGCTACTTCAATGCCACCACTAACAGCAATACAACCAGATTGTTTGAGTAAATAACATAAATCAGAAGTGAAACTTTTTTCAAATCTAATGTTTGTCCACCAGGATATTGATACATTTCGTTTAATCAACTCTAACGCTAAATCGCGTAATAACTTTGGAGGAGCAGCTTCATCTACAAAATGAAAACCAGTTTCACCAGTTGCTTCAACTATTTCTTCAATCCTATCAACTAAAAGTTCAGCCTTAGATGGTTCGTAGTCTTTAATGTAGCTTAATGAAATGTCACAAAATGTACATTTTGCCCAATAACAACCATGAGCTAGCGTCAATTTATTCCATCTGCCATCACTCCACAAGCTATGCATTGGATTAGCAACTTCAATAACCGAAATGTATTCTTTTAACTTTAAATCAGTGTAGTCAGGTGTACCGACATCCTTTTGCGAATAATCTTTAATAACAGGATTGTTAAAGTATTTAATCTCTCCATCAACTAAACAAAATGTGCGCTTTAAAGTTTCTTTTTTAGTGATCTCTGTAAGGTGTAAATAAAGTTGTTCTAATGGCGCTTCTCCATCATCTAAACAAATGTAATCGGTAAATTCAAATAGCCTTTTATCTTTAATTGAGCGTAATTCTGTATTCGGAAACCCACCACCTAGTACAGTTTTAATAGTTGGATAATGCTTTTTAATATATTCGCCACATTTTAAAGCCGTTAATAAATTTCCCGGAAAAGGGATTGAAATCACAACCAATTTAGGATTGTTGTTTGTGATATAATTATCTAAAATGGGTAACATTAAACTTGTAATAAAACTATTTGGAGCTTTTAACGCAGTGTAAATTTCATCAAATGTATGCGCAGATGAGCTTATCCGTTCGGCATAGCGACTGAATCCAAAATTAGAGTCAACATTATCAATAATAAAATCCGAAATGTCTTCAATATACAAAGTTGCTAAATGTTTGGCTTTGTCTTGCAATCCCATATTGCCAAACGCCCATTCTAAATCATCTAATTGGTTAAAGCGACTTGCAGTTGGTAAATAATTGTCACTACAAATGGCATGGCTTAACGTGCTGTTTTGACCTTGTAAAAACAACATAACCGAATCAATTGTTTGAATGTAATCTTTTTTTAAGGCCAAAATTCGTTTACTGTTTGTTGACAATTTAGCCGATAATTCAGTTGAAAATAAATCAGTTAACCCTTGATTAGAAAACAATTTTAAAATAACATCAATCCCTAAATCAGCTTGAAAAGAAGTTATATTTTTAGTGTTTAAAAACCCTTTAATATAAGCCGTAGCAGGGTAGGGCGTATTTAATTGTGTAAATGGAGGTGTTATTAAAAGAGTGTCTTTTTGCAAGTTGATTTATTTTAGCGTAAAGATAATTAATTAAAACAAAACGCTTAAATTAGCAACAAAATAAAAAATACAAATGAGTTCAATCAATTTTTCAATACAAAACGGGGTAGGAATTATTAAATTAAATCGACCAAATGTGTTTAATAGTTTTAATCAAGAAATGGCTTTTGAAATGCATAAAGTTTTAGATGATTGTAAAACTAACAATGAAGTTAGAGCGATATATATAATTGGTGAAGGCAAAGCTTTTTGTGCAGGTCAAGATTTAAAAGAGGTAACAGACCCTAATGGACCTGAGTTAAGTTCAATAGTAAAAGACCATTATAATCCCATAATTGAAAGACTAAGAGCAATTGAAAAACCAATAATTTCGGCAGTAAACGGAGTCGCAGCTGGTGCGGGAGCAAATATAGCTTTAGCTTGCGATATTTGTGTGGCAGATGAAAAAGCAAGCTTTATTCAAGCGTTTTCTAAAATAGGTTTAATACCAGATTCTGCCGGAACTTTCTTTTTACCACGTTTAATTGGTATGCAAAAAGCAACAGCTTTAATGATGTTAGGCGATAAAGTGTCGGCTACTGATGCAGAGCAATTAGGTATGATTTATAAAGTGTTTCCAAGTGAAACGTTTGCTGAAGAATCTGTAAAAATTGCGACTAAGCTAGCCAAAATGCCAACTTTAGGGTTAGGCTTAACAAAACGCGCTTTAAATCAATCATTAACCAATAATTTAACACAACAATTAGTTGTTGAAGGTGAACTACAAACCATTGCAGGTCAATCTCATGATTACAATGAAGGAGTAGCCGCATTTTTAGAAAAAAGAAAACCAGAGTTTAAAGGATGTTAAGTCAAATAATTTATTTGCTTGTGATTGTATAAATAAATGAAATTAAAATTAGTTTTATATTTAATTTTAACAAGCTTGTACAGTTTTGGACAAGGTAGAATTGACGGGTTTTACAAAGGTAAAGGAAGTTTAGATGTTGTTTTTGCTTGTGGTTATGAAAATAATACGTCTTACTTAGCTGGAAAAAATAAAATCAATTTTGGACGAAAAATAAGTTTCGCTAACTTATATTTAGCTTATGGATTAACAGATCGTTTAGATGTTAACTTTTCTCTTCCTTATTTGAGTGTAAATAATGCTGAAAAAGGGGTTCAAGATTTTAATTTTAATTTGAAGTATTTATTTTTTACAAAGGTAAAGGATTTTTGTGGAAGCGGATATTTCTCAACTTTTATTAAAAATGAATTTTCTTTTTCACTAGGAGGAACGTCAAATATAACTGAATATCAAACTGAAGGAGGAAATGCGCTAGGACAACAAGCTAAAATTGTAGATACTAGATTAGTTTATCACAGAAATTATAATGACAAAAGGTTTATAACAATACAAACTGGATATTCATTCAAATTAAGTCCTACACCAAACTCATTTCCTTTGGCTATAAAGTTTGGGGTAACAAAATCTAAGCTATACACAGATGTTTGGTATGAGTATCAATACAGTTTTGGAGGGTTAGATTATAAAGGAACACCTGTTCCTTCTTCTTTTAGAGAATTAGGAGTTAATTATCATAAAATAGGGACAACATTTTATAGACCTATTAAAAATAAGTTTGGCATCTTTGCGGGAGTGTCTTATTTATTAAGTGGTAGAAATACATCACAAGGATTAGGAGTAAATGCGGGAATAGTTTTAAAACACATAAAAAAATAAAGTAATCGAGTACTGAGTACTTTATACCAAATACTAAAAGAGTGAAACGAACGTACTTAAAATACAGAGTACTTAATGCTAAAATATGATACAAATAGGAATATTAGGAGCTGGTTCAATGGGAGCAGGGATAGCACAAGTGGCAGCTCAAACAGGACATAAAGTTGTGTTATGCGACACAAACCAAGCACAATTAGATTTGGCTAAAAGCAAATTGGCTAAAATAATGGCAAGATTAGTTGAAAAAGGTAGAATTACTGCTGATAAATCAACGACTACGCAAGCAAACATTAGTTATTCAACATCTATGACTGATTTTGAAAGTTGTGGATTAGTAATTGAAGCCATAATTGAAAATTTGGACATTAAAAAGTCGGTATTTAAGCAATTAGAAACAATTGTTAATCCCGATTGTATATTAGCATCAAACACATCATCATTGTCTATTGCATCTATTGCTGCCGCTTGTCAAAATTCGGAACGTGTAATCGGAATTCACTTTTTTAACCCAGCACCATTAATGCCGTTGGTAGAAATAATTCCTGCGGTTCAAACCTCTACAGAAGTGACTAAAAACTCAAGGGATTTAATTGACTCTTGGAAAAAAGTAACCGTTTTAGCTAAAGACACGCCCGGTTTTATTGTGAACAGAGTAGCAAGACCTTTTTATGGTGAAGCGCTTAAAATATATGAAGAAGGTATTGCTGATTTTGCTACAATTGATTGGGCAATGACTGAATTGGGAGGTTTTAGAATGGGACCATTTACATTGATGGACTATATTGGTAATGACATTAATTATACAGTAACCGAAACAGTATTTGCAGCATTTTATTACGACCCAAGATATAAACCATCTTTTACTCAAAAAAGACATTCTGAAGCAGGTTGGTTTGGACGAAAGTCGGGAAGAGGGTATTATAATTATGCTGAAGGTGTTGAAAAGCCAGAACCAAACAAAGACCCAAAATTAGGTCAAGAAATTTTAGACCGTATTTTAGTGATGTTAATTAATGAAGCTACTGATGCACTTTTTTTAAACATTGCTACAAAAGAAGATATTGACTTGGCCATGACTAAAGGTGTAAATTATCCTAAAGGATTACTTAAATGGGCTGAGGAATATGGTATTCAAAAAGTTTTAAATCAATTAGATTTTTTACAATCAGAATACGGTGAAGACCGTTACAGACCTTCAGTTTTATTAAAAAGAATGGTTAGAAATGGAGAATCGTTTTTTGGATGATGATTTCTTTACAACCTTTATTCGAATAATTTAGCTTTTCATAACACAATGTTATATTGTAATAAAGAACAGAGTATGCATAACTCTCGACTGTAAATGGTTTTGTAGGTGATATTCCTTTTTTCTTAGGTCGAACTGAGGTTCACAGTTTTTTTAACCTGTGAGGGGTAAAACTATGTTTCTATGATTTTAAATACTCATCATATCTCTCAGCTAATTCCTCTATTTACTTTTTTTCCAGTTTTATCGATATAAATTAAATCATGCTCATTCATCCACCTTAAGGTTGAAATTATATTTTGTCTTGAAAATTGTGAATATGAAACAATAAAATCTTCAATCAAAAACTCATCTTTTTGTTGTAAATGAGATAAAATCGCTTTTTTTATGTCGTTGTAATGTGTATTATTTAAATCGTTATCATCTATTTGTAAGCAAACATTACAGTTTCCACATGGTTTTGAATCCTTTTCACCAAAATAGTTCAATAAATATTGACTTCTGCAAACATCATTATCTAAAAAGTTTAGCATAGCGTCTAACTTTTCAAATGCATCTTTTTTCCGGTTTTCATAAAATATAGGGTCAATACTAAAGTTATTATCAGTCAATCGCTCAGTTATATAGGTAATTTTAGAGTCTCTAAATTTAGGCACATAATCAATAACTTCATTAGTTTGCAAAAAGTTTAATTGTTTAATTAACTCTTGTTGACTTATTTTTAATTTTTTAGCTATAACAGTTTCGTTAATCGATACATATTCTTCAAAAATCCCCATGTGAGAACGAATAATAAATTGAATAATAGTGTTGAGTAATTTACTTTTTACCTGATATTGATAAAGCTCATAATTATTAACTAAAACTTTAATTTTGCTTGGTTCAAAATTATTCTCATTTAAAATAATAAACCCGCCTAACTCTAAAAATTTTAAAGCATTGTAAACTGTAATTAAATGAAGGTTATATTTGTCTGAAAAATTCAAAATATTGATATTGAAGCTTTCATTTTTACCTGACCCAATTGCCAATTGAAGGTGATTACCTAATGCAGTATAAACTGATTTTATGGTTGATATTGGAGGGTATTTTAACTCAATTTTGTCTTTTAAATCATGTACGTCTTTTGGTTCAAAAAATAAAATTGCCCGAGCTTTTTGTAAATCTCGTCCACCACGTCCAGCTTCTTGAAAATAAGCTTCAATACTTTGTGGAATATCATAGTGTAGCACAAATCTTACGTCTGGTTTATCGATTCCCATTCCAAAGGCATTTGTGGCAACAATAATTTTAGTTTCATTCGAAATCCAGGCAGTTTGCTTTACTTTTCTTTGGTCTTGATTGAGTCCACCATGGTAAAAATTGGCAGAAATTCCATTTTCTATCAAATATTTACAAAGCGTTTTAGTTGCTTTTCGAGTGGCGCAATAAATAATTCCAGACCCTTTAAGTTTTTTACTAAATTCAATTATCCGATTAAGTTTATTATTGGTTTGCAAGGTAATGTACGACACATTTTCTCTTACAAATGATTTTTGAATAACATTCTGATTTTTAAACGCTAATTTATCTTGAATATCAGTCACTACAACAGGAGTTGCCGTAGCAGTTAATGCTAAAAATGGAATATTTGGTTTAATTTCTCTTAACTTTACAATTTCAATATAAGAAGGTCTAAAATCATAACCCCAATGTGATATGCAATGTGCTTCATCTACTGCAATTAAGTTCACATTCATTTTTTCAAATCTCGCTAAAAACAATCTTGATTTTAAACGTTCAGGTGACACATATAAGAATTTAGTATTGCCATAAATCGCATTATCTAAAGCAATATCAATTTGTCTTTTTGACATGCCAGATGTGATAGCTACAGCTTTGATTCCTTTTTGTTTGAGACCGTTGACTTGATCGTGCATTAAAGCAATTAATGGAGAAATAACAATACAAATCCCATCCAATAACATACCCGGTACCTGAAAACAAATTGATTTTCCGCCACCAGTTGGCAGTAAAGCTAATGTATCCTTGTTTTGAAGAACATTGTCAATAATGTCTTCTTGTTTAGATCTAAAGGTGTCATAACCCCAAAATTCTTTTAATATGTCAGTGCTTTTTTTCAATCTTAAGACTTGTTTTTAACCACTCATCAATTTAATGTGGCTAAAATAGTTAAAAAACGTTAGAGAACGTTCAATCTGTCGGGTTCATGATAGGAAACACTTGATAATGCAAGATTAAATGAGTATATTTGCACAAAAAACACCATAATTATGTCTGTACAAACACCAACAATCAAAATAACAAAAACATCAAATTCTAAATTAAGTTCAGTTGACTTTGATAATTTACCTTTTGGAAAGCATTTTGCTGATCACATGGTTGAAATTGATTATGCAGATGGAAAATGGGGTGAAGCTACAATTGTTCCTTTTGCTAATTTGTCATTGCACCCAGCAACGTCAGCATTACATTATGGACAAGCTATTTTTGAAGGTTTAAAAGCCCAAAAAGGAGTTGATGGCGATATTCTTGTTTTTAGACCAGATATGAATGCAAAACGTTTTAATGAATCAGCTAAACGCATGTCAATGGCTGAAATCCCTGAAGCAATATTTTTAGAAAGTTTAAAGGTATTGTTAGATTTGGATAAAAATTGGGTACCAACGGGTGAAGATCAATCATTATATATTCGTCCATTTATGATTGCAACGGATGATTATGTTGGAATTAGACCATCAGAAAAGTACAAATTTTTAATTATATGTTCTCCAGTAGGAGGCTATTACACAGACCCGGTTCCTGTTAAAATAGAAACCGAATTTACAAGAGCTGCAGAAGGTGGTGTTGGACGAGCAAAAGCAGCAGGCAATTATGCTGCATCTTTATATCCTGCTAAATTGGCAGCTGAACAAGGTTACAGACAATTAATTTGGACAGATGCTAAAACTCATACTTTAATTGAAGAAGCTGGAACAATGAATGTTGTTTTTGTGATAAATGACATTATTATTACTCCTTCAGAAGAAAAAGATACCATTTTAAAAGGGATCACCAAAAGAAGTATTTTACAAGTTGCGCAAGATTGGGGATATAAAATTGAAGAACGTGAAGTGACAATTGTTGAGGTAATTGAAGCACTTAAAAATGGAACTATGCAAGATGCTTTTGGAGCAGGAACTGCCGCAACCATAGCGCCAATTAGTTTAATAGGTTACAATGGTGTTAACTATGATTTACCAGCAATTGAAACGAGAACTTTCTCTAATAAACTAAAAGCCTATATGACCGATTATAAAAAAGGAAAAGTAGAAGATAAGTTTAATTGGTTAATGCGTGTTTAATGTCTGCAGTTTATGGTTTAATTGGTAAAACATTAAAACACTCTTTTTCTAAAGATTATTTTAATCAAAAGTTTCAAGACTTAAAAATTGATGCAACTTATAAAAATTTTGAATTAAAATCGATTCAAGATATTAAAACAGTTTTTGAAATTGAAAACCTTAAAGGTTTAAATGTTACTATTCCATTTAAAAAGGCCGTTATTCCCTATTTAGATGAAATTGATGATGTGGCTAAATCTATAGGAGCTGTGAATACAATTGCTTTTGAAAACGGAAAAACTAAAGGTTATAATACAGATGCTTTTGGTTTTCAACAAATGATTAAACCTTTTTTTAAATCTCATCACGAAAGGGCAATAATTTTAGGAACAGGTGGTGCCTCAAAATCAATCGCCTATGTATTGGAAGGATTAGGTTGTACGCCTATTTTTATTTCGCGTTATCCAAATACTGAAAATCAATTTGCGTATGAAGAGATTAGTAAAAGTATGATTGAAACATGCCCTTTAATTGTAAATACGACCCCTGTAGGAATGTTTCCAAATGAAAATAATACTGTTGAGTTTCCAACTCAATATTTGACGTCTAAAAATTTGGTGATTGATTTAATTTATAATCCAGAAGAAACTATTTTTTTACGTAAATCACGAGAAAAAGGAGCTTGGACACTAAATGGTTTAACTATGCTTCACCAACAAGCTGAAAAAAATTGGGAGATTTGGGATGCTGAGCAATAATTGTATTTTTGTACAGTATTAAATATGAAAGTATTAGAACATAGGTATTATAGTTATTTTATTGATCGTATTATATTTACGGTTACCTACCTTATGTTTGTTTTTTATGTGGATGAAGATATTTTAGCCCAATATATTGAGCCAGAATATCGTGAAAAGATTAGAGTTTATGGATTTTTGTTTTATTTTTTATTCTATTTTTTAGCACAAGAATTATTTTTCCATACAACAATAGGTAAAGCATTATTAGGACTTAAGGTTGTTAATAAAAATGGAGAAAAAGTCAATACTAAATCAATAATCATTAGAAATCTATGTAGACTTATCCCTTTTGATTCAATATCTTTTTTTGGAGCAAAAACAGGTTTTCATGATAAAATAGCTAAAACTAATGTGATTAAAATTTATGCTTTAAAAGATTTGAATCTTAAAATTAATGATACTGTTTCAGTTGTACTAATATCAAGGAAAAATAGATTTTGGAGTTACCTTATAGATAGAGTTATTATCATTTTTTGGTATATGATTTTTAGACTTTTTGTTGATGAATTAATTTTAAAAGATTCATCCTTAAATGTAATAAATAAGGTTTATTTATTTGGTTTTATTTCAATATACTTTATTTATTTTTTTGGACTAGAAATGATTAGTCAAACATCTTTCGCTAAAAAAATATTTAAGGCAACAGTTGTGAATCAAAAAGGTCAAAAACCAACACTTAAAGAATTACTGATACGAAATTTGATGCGTTTAATTCCATTAGACACTTTATCGTTTGCATATGACCGTAGAGGTTTACATGATAAAATTTCAAAAACTTATGTTGTTACTAAAGTTGAAGTCAGCAAATGAAAAAACAAATCTCAATCATAGGTGGAGGGCCTGCAGCTTTTTTACTAGCAGCTTATTTAGATGAAACTAAATTTGAGGTAACGATTTACGAAAAAAATAAGTCATTAGGTCGCAAATTTTTAGTGGCTGGTAAAGGCGGATTTAATTTAACACATTCCGAATCAATTAATGAAATGATCGAGCGTTACACACCCAGCGAATTTCTTAAAGTGGCTCTACTTGAGTTTTCTAATGTGGATTTACAAAACTGGTTAAAAGAAAATGGTATTTTAACATTTGTAGGGAGTAGTAAACGTGTTTATCCTCAACAAAATATTAAGCCAATAGAAGTTTTAAATGCCATTTTAAAAGTCCTAGAACAAAAAAGTGTTACAGTTAAATATGAGCATAAATGGATAGGTTGGGGGATTAATAATTCTATTTTATTTAAAACAAAAGAAAATGAAATTAATATAAATCCAGATTATGTTGTTTTTGCATTAGGTGGTGGAAGCTGGAAAGTTACAGGGTCGGATGGAAACTGGTTAAGTTTGTTTAAAGAAAAAGGTATTTTAGTTTCAGATTTTCAACCTTCAAATTGCGCTTTTAAAGTCAAATGGGATAATACATTTATCAAACAATATGAAGGAAAACCACTTAAAAATATTGCCATTAGCTGTGGCAGAAAAATGCAAAAAGGAGAAGTTGTTATCACTCAATTTGGTTTAGAAGGAAATGCCATTTATGCGCTTAGTCCGCAAATCCGAAAACTTATAAATCTAAATCAAACTGCTGATATTTATTTGGATTTAAAACCAACATTAACAGCTGAAACTATTCTGCATAAAATTAAAAAATATAAGTATAAAAATACAAGTCAAATTTTAAAAAATGAGTTAAAAATGAGTGATGCGCAATTGGGATTAGTTAAAACATTTATCTCTAAAACTTCATTTGTGAATACCATTCAATTGGTAAAAGAAATAAAAGCATTAAAAATACCTATTTCTGGTTTAGCTGAATTAGATAAGGCAATTTCAACTGTGGGAGGTGTGAGTTTGGATGCAGTAAATTCAAGTTTTGAACTTAAAATTTTACCAAACCAATATTGTATAGGTGAAATGTTAAATTGGGATGCACCAACAGGAGGCTATTTGCTTCAAGCTTGTTTTAGTATGGGAGTTGCATTGTCTCATAAAATAAATAATTGATTGGTTTTAATACCATTTAGAAATTGAATTGCGCTATAAAAATTGTCGCCTAATTTTAAACTGTGATATACCGATTATACTTTGAAATGATTTTTGATTGAAATGAAAAAAAGCGCATTTCAATGTTAATTCGGTTTAACTCATAAACTTTGTCATTTTTGAGTTTCTGTTTTTTGTAAAATAAATGGGAATAAATGCCCTAAAATCGGACTGACAATCATTAAAAGTGATGTAAATAAAATACACCCAAAAATGATAAATACCATAAAAATAGAAGATGAAGCGTCTTGTAAATCGCCAAAAGACCCGTGTACTGGATTAGACATCCAAACTGCTTTATAAATTCCTCCAATTATTAAAATAATCCAAAAGAATAATAAAGAGGTATTAAAAGTGTAAAATCCAATTGTGACAATTTTGTTTTGTTCTAGTTTTCTTTTTTTTATCAGCTTTGAAACCATAAAGGACACTGAAGCAAGTAAAATTGATGTGTTTATTCCAATTGTGGTTCCCATAGAATGTGCCACTGTAATGTGAGTACCATGCATATAATAGTTTAATACCGGAATAGACATCAATAACGCCAATATTAAATTTAAAAATACCCAAAGGTCTGCAGCCATTAAAAAACGATAAGCAAGTAAATTAATTTTCTTTTTTTCTGTACTCAACGACTTACGCCAATTGTTAACAATGTGAATAAATATAATCCATTCAGTCATACTAACAGCATAAGCTACATATCTAATCCATGGCTGTGATGGAATAATATAAGTATGATGCGCCCATCCAAACATTAAATTTGTTAGACCTAAAAAGTAAAAGAAAAAAGAAATTTTGCCTCTCCCTACTTGGCCATCACCTTTAATTTTAGCCATTAAATAAATTGCGGTTCCATAAATTAATAAATTCCAACTACCTACAAAACTGCCATAAGATTTCCATTGAATGCTAATATCTTTTATAAAATCACTTCTAATTGCCGAAAAAATCCAAAAATGAGCCTCAGATAAATGGTAAATCATAAAAATAATTCCGGTTCCCCACATCCAATAATGCACAGGCCAATTTTTAACTTGACCAATCATAGATTTAAAATAATTAATCCCAAAAAGAACCCAACCAAAAAGAATAGGAATGGTTAAAATAGGAAAATACTCTAAATACTCTCTGCCTCCCATTTTTCCAGAAATTAAAGAGTAATAAAT
>Ga0316209_1001950_pt1 | contig 18425 bp, 7 predicted proteins | sample 6monopyrite_MG_FD_204945 | JGI IMG/M metagenome (GOLD analysis project Ga0316209, IMG submission 204945) | Microbial mat bacterial communities from mineral coupon in-situ incubated in ocean water Damariscotta River, Maine, United States -... | ecosystem: Environmental > Aquatic > Marine > Coastal...
AGTATCCTGCGGAAGTGGAGTCTGACGAGGCGGATTGTCAGTCGCGGCCGAAGCGAGAATATGCTGGAGCAGTCCGTCTGCAGAATCGAAGTCCGGTTGTTCAAGGCCGATCAGAATTCGCGACGTGCGAATGAGAAAGTCAGCTTCTGATGCAGTCAGTTCCGCCTGAGGATTCATCGCCGTTTGAATGTACGGCCCCAGTAGATTGACGATGGCCTGCTCCCACTCGGAGCGTGGCTTGTTCAGACGTCGCATTCGATTCAGGACTGTCTCTGAACAGCGTGCGATGCCGATCATCGCTTCGTGATAGCGGGGGTGCTCGTTCGGGACCGAGATATAAAGTTTGAGCGCTTCGGTCGTTTGAAGTCGCTGCTCCTGGAGTTGAGCGAGCATCCAGGTGGCTTCGCCGGCGGTAGCGGATTCAGCATACGTCAGGCGATGTCGGTCGAGTGCGGCCATGTAGGCTTCTCGATTTTCGCTGGTCGGGTCATCTCGAAACAGCATTCCCCGGCCCCAGGCGGCCAGCAGATCGGCATCGGCGGCGCGCTCTCCCGATTCATCAAGCGTTGTCACGCGGTTGAAGACTCGCACGGCTTCTGAATGTTGCTTCTGTTTGAGCAGGATTGATCCCAACGTGTAACCGATCTCTGCCGCCGCTTTGTGTGCCTTTTGCTTTTGAGCCTTTTCGAATGCCTGAGAGTATCGTTCGGCAGCGCTCGAAATGTCGCCGGCAGCAAACAGTGACTGACCTTCCCGGACCAGAGCCCCGACTTCTGCACCGTAGGTGCTGCGGCTTTTCTCGTCAGCCAGCAGATTCCGGGCTCGCGCCGCCCAATAGCCATTGCCAGTGGTTGTCGCGATTTGAATGACGCGATGAACTTCCTGCAGAAGTTCGGCGGAAAGTTCCGGGCGATTCTTCTCGGTGGCAATCTGCGAGAGTCGCAGAAACACTCGGGCCATTAGAAAGTTCAACGGACCGTTCAGCTGAGGGGGCTTTGCCCGGTACTCGCGAAGAAAGTCTGCCGCGTCGGCGTAGCGGTTTTCGGCGATAAGCAACTCGACATGCTCGACATTCAGAGCGTTCAGAACATTAACGGGTGGGTTGTCTTCGCGAATCGCGTTGACCATCGCCCAGGCGGCCGCCGGATTTCCACGAAGTCGCAATGTTGTCGCGTAGGCAAGCTGGCTTTGCCACATCGTTTGATCATTTGACGAAATGGCCGCCAGAGGTCGCAGGACTTCGCTGGCTTTGACGAGTGCGTCGGCGCGGTCGGGGGCTGCGTTCGGGAACAGTCGAGCCTTCTCCAGAAACGTCAGGCCAAGCCGGAGTTGAATCGCTCGTTGGAGAGCCCGAAGCTGGTGCGGTTGGAGGCGTTCCCCAAGAACGTCGATCTTCCGACTGCGAGCCTGTTCGCCAGCCTGTGAATCAAGACGCCGTAGCGAGGGGATGACCGATTCCGCGAGTTGCCGCGCTTTGTCGATGAGCCCCTTGTCGTAAGGTGCAAGGTCGACACGCCAACGCAGGCCTTCAAGTTCAAAAGCGGTGACAAAGGCCAGCTGAGATTCCAGAAGGATCTGCTGCGGATGATTCGGCCGATTCTGGAGAACCTGTGCAACCGCTTGCCGGGCCTGTTTAAGAAGTTCAGCCTGAGCGTCGAGTGTTGGCGTGTTCTGCGAATGCTGCGTCAGAGTTCGAGATAATTCGACGGCGTAACGGCACCTGGCGATGAGACCGAGATTCGCGTCTGCGAGTTTTCGGTGGCAAACCGTTTCCGCCAGTGAGAAGAGACCGCGAGAACGCAGGCCATCGAAGTACTGCTCCGTACGTTGCCATTCCTCGTGCTTGTCCAATCGCTGGGCGTGGATCTGCAACGTCGGGCGGAGACACACAAGCAGCAAGGTCACGACAACGGCAAGAAAAGACAGACGTCGCGGAGGCGGCGTTTTCTGATCAGACCACCAGTTCGGCGAACATGTTGTGAGAGTGCGGCGGGGCATGTTCGCCGTTAGCTTTCGTAGTAAGTCGAAGTGTCTGTGAGGCTCGGCGCGTTCGAGGACTCGGTCGTGGAGTGGCTGGTGACCTTTCGAGAGTCGTTCGTTTGAACCGGATCGAGAGTTTATCGTACTCAGTCAAACGTGGGAGCACCGTTTTGCGTTGGCGACAACTTTTGCGTCGAGCGTTTTCTCGATTGCCCAATGATTGGCAGGTGGATCTGTGACAGAGTCAGAGCTGAAACCAAATCGCCGTTGGGTGAAGCGAGCCGTTGTCCTGGTTTGCCTGGTCGTGCTGCCTTACCTGGTTCATCAGGTGTATGTTTCCTGGACGGGGCTCCCGACAAAGATTCGAATTGCGACTGGGACTGTCGGAGGGCGTTACCGGGCGGTCGCTGACGCGCTTGGCAAAGAAGTCTCCGCGAGAAGCGGTGTGCCGGTCGAGATGATTGAAACTCGCGGGTCGATTGAGAATCTTGACCTTCTGGAACGAGGCGAGCTGGAGCTGGCGTTGTTTCAGCCTGAAGCGGTCAGTCACGATTCCGGCGATCACTCGATGATTCGTTCTGCGGGAAATGTTTTTTCTGAGGTCGTCGTCGTGCTGGCTCGACGGGATTCAGGAATTGCTTCGGTATTCGATTTCAAAGGCAAACGAGTTTCAATCGGTTTAAGGGAGTCTGGCGATCGAGCAACTGCTCAACTGTTGCTCTCGCATTGCGGGATCTCGATCGAGGAGATTGAAACGGAAGCTCTTGACTACGCAGCGATCGAACAGAGTTTTCGTGATTCAACGTTGGATGCCGCCATGGTGACGGTGGGGCTCGACGCGGCCTTTCTTCGGACCATCGCCCACGACGGTCTGGCCGATGTCATCGAAGTTCCATTTGCTGACGCTCTGGCGGCGAAGCACCTGGGAACTCAGGCGGTGGAGATTCCCGCTGGCAGTTTCTGCACGTCGCCGGTGCCTGTTCCTGCGAGTTCCGTAAGCACCGTCGCGGTCCGCAGTCAGCTCCTGACAACGGTCGATGTTTCCGACGCTTTGATTGAGCTGGTCGATGAGGTGCTGATGGACCAGAGGTTTCAACGTGCGAATCGACTGCGGGAATTATTCGCGGAAGGCGAATCGTTCGCGACGATGAGAACGCTCTTTCCGATGCACGACGGCGCGGTCCACTACTTCGAGCCAGAACTCAAGCCGTTGCTTTCGGCGGATTTCGTCGAAGCGACGGAAGGACTTCGATCGTTTGTCGTCTCGATGCTTTTTGCTGGTTGGCTGATCTGGCGATGGCTGCGCGAAAACCGTATCCGACAACAGGAACATCGACTCGATCGTTTCATCAGAGAGCTACTCGACATCGAGCGGCGGCAGATGGATCTGGACCAGACGGCGTCAGGAGATGACTCCGCAAAGCTGAACGATCTTCTCGACGAAGTGACGACGCTCCGGCAGGAAGCTTTGGGGACGTTGACTTCGCACGAACTGCACGATGATCCCGCAGCCGGAGTCTTCATCGAAATGTGCCATGCGCTCTCCGACAAGATCAACGCCAAGTTAAACCGGCAGCGGCTTGACGTTCAGTTCCTGGCATTGATTGCTCAGTGGAATGACAATGCAGACAGCTGACGGAACACTAATCTTCGCTAATAACCACTCATGAAAATGAAATTTGGTTTAGCGGTTATTAGTGAAGATTAGCGTTCCCAGGACGTAGGTTCGTTGGTCCCTGTCCGAACGAAAGATCCCCGGAACACGACAGTTGCGTACCGGGGATATCGTTCCGGGGATGCCATGAAGGTTTCACGCTGAGACGGCAGGCGATGTCGCATCGTCACAGCCGGCTTTTCTATCTATCTGGCGGCGAGCGTGTCGAAGTCCTGCATCAGGTCGATCGAGAGGACAAAGCTTTCATCGATCGTTTCAACGTTATTGACTGTGTCCGCACCTTCGCCGGTTGAGGCAGTGTCGGAACCGCTGTTACCGTTGATCGTGTCGTCGCCCTGGTCACCGGTAATGATGTCGTTTGACCCGCCGCCTCTGAGGATGTCGTTGCCGTCGCCGCCAATGACCGTGTCGGCTGCTCCTTCGCCGTCGATGACGTCGTCACCGTCTTCACCATTCACCACGTCGTTGCCGTTGCCGCCCATGATGGTGTCGTTGCCATCGTCGCCGAAGACGGTGTCATTCCCGGCCTGGCCGAGGATCGAGTCGTCGCCTTGACCGCCATCGATCAGGTCCGCGCCGCTTTGGCCCTGAATCGTGTCGTTGTCGTTACCGCCTCTGACGATGTCGTTGCCCGATCCGGCTGCAATGCGGTCATTTCCGAAACTGCCCAGTAGCGAGTCGTCTCCGGAATTGCCGTTCAGCAGGTCGTCACCGAATCCGCCATCGATTGTGTCGTTCCCGATGTCTCCGACGAGCATGTCGTTTCCGAAGCTGCCCATCAGCGAGTCGTCGCCAGCGTCGCCGAGTGCAGTGTCGTCGCCGTCGTTTCCGTCGATGAAATCGTTGCCGTCTCCGCCAGAAATCATATCCGCGTCGGCACCACCGAGGAGTGTATCGTCGCCGTTGTTTCCGGCGATAACATCGAGACCGGCTCCACCAAGTATGGTGTCAGCGTCGTCGCTGCCAGTGAGCGTGTCGTCGCCGGCTCCTCCATCGATCTGAAGACGCACACGTCCAATCGCAGCCCCAAGTGCGCTGATCGTGTCGTCGCCGTCTTCACCGTTGACGAGGAGAATCGCAGCACCAACCTGATCCAGATTTCCGATCGTGATCGTGTCTGCTCCGTTGCCTGCGTTAACCACCACGGTTTCGATGCCTGCGGCCAGTCCGGTCGTCGGGACGCTGATCGACGAGGTCCCTCGGCTGATGACCAGATCACTTCCATTCTGACTGACGTTGAAAGTGTCGGCCGCACCGGTCCCAGTTACGGTAATTGTGTCGCCGCCGTCGCCAGGTACGACTGTGTCATCGCCGTCATTGTCACCGTCCCAAGCGATGGTGTCGTCTCCGGCGCCCCCGTCGAGCGTGTCGTTGCCGCCCTGGCCGTCAAGTGTGTCGTCCCCGGCATCACCGCTCAGACTGTCCCGGCCACTACCGCCGAGAATCGAGTCGTTGCCTGATCCACCGAAGAGTGTGTCGTTGTCAGCTCCTCCACTGATTGTGTCGTTGCCGGTTGTGTTTCCGAGTGAGTCGTCACCGTAGATGATGTCACGAGAGCTGCCGCCGTCGATCGAGTCATCGCCGTTGCCACCCTCGATCGAGTCCATACCGCCTTGGCCTCGAATCCGGTCGTTGCCGTCGGAACCGAACAGAGTGTCGGCTCCACCGCCGCCGAGCATCGTGTCATCACCGTTTCCGCCGTCGATGACGTCGTTTCCGCCGCCGCCGTTCAGAATGTCGTCACCATTGGCTGCGATCAGAGTGTCGTTGCCCGTGCCTCCGACGACGGTAGCACTCGGAGTCGCAACTGCCATCGCCGTGTTGTAGATAAGGTTGTCAATCGCGAAGCGGTTCCCACCCTGGACTGCGGATGAGACAGTCAAGTCGATTTCCATTCGTTGCACAGGTAGGCCTGTGTAGCTGAATTGGACCTCGGCAAAACTGACCGGTGTAATCAGGTCGAGCGGGAATGTGCCCGCCGGGTTGCCTGCTGTGTCGAACAGTCGGACTTCAACGCCGTTTGTGACGGGAGCCTGGATACTGCGAGCAAGTCCAAATTGAATGCTGTCAACAGGCGTAGAGAAGTCGAGCGACAGAATTCCACTTGCCGTCCCTTCAAGAACCGGGTCCTGCAGGAAGTTGACAAGGTTTGGTCCGAATGAGGCGTAGTTGGCGTCAGTGCTTGCCGCGCCGTTGACGGTGAATCCGTAGGTGACTTCGGCAACCGTCAGGCCGTCAACCGGCTGCATCGGGACTTCGTCGAACGTCACCGTGGTAACAACGTTCAAGTCTTCAGCGACAAGAGTCTGTGGTTCGAGCGAAGCCTTTGGCACATCTGGGTCTGCGCCAATGCGGAGCCATTCATCAGGAACGACCATCGACTCGTCGCCACTGATTGCAAGAATCATCCCGTCAGTACCGGTGGCCTCGGTGGCCGACCTTCTTAATCCAGCGGGGTAGGCGTCCGCCTGAGTGAGGTCAACCTGGTACCCGATGTCGGCAAGTGATCCGATTGTGATCCGGCTGAGTGGATTCGGTCGTCCGGAATTCAGAAAGCCGGTCATCAATTCGTTGTCCAGGACGGTTTCCCGAAAATGCCCGTCGGCGGTACCGGGGCCGCCAGTGTTTTCAACAGGAACACTCGGGTCCGTATTGTTGAAAATGGCGTTGTATTCTGCAGTCGCACTTGCACCAGTGAACTGTGGGTCAGCCGTACCGGCACCTGTCAAATTTCCTGTTAATTGCCAGATTGTCCCGAACCCGATGACGTGCAGCATTTCATGAAGAACGACCTCCGTTAGTTCGCCAGAAGCTTCCAATGCCGCCAGGTCAGCGGTGTCAAACTGCATGCCCCCGGTAATCGGAAGGCTTGATCCAGGGCGAAGCATGTTTGGACCTGCCGAGCCGAGAATTCCACCTGGACCATCTATCGCAACGCCGGCTGCATCAATGACGATGTCGTCTACGAGGCCGATTCCTGGAACGGTTACGTCGGGAACGTCCCCGGTGATGATCGCTTCAAGGCGAGTTTCTGCAGCCGTGAAGATGGCCATTTGAGAAGCCGTCAGGCCGCCTGAGAAAGTGACAACGATATCGTACGCACCAGGGGCCGGAGGCGGAGGCACGCCACCGTCGTCATCAATGATTGTTGCGGTCGCGGTGGCGTTGCCAAGTTGTGCTCCGACTGGATTGCTGAGCGTCAGTGAGAACATTTCATCTGGCTCGCCGACACTGTCACCAATGAGCGGCACAGAAACCTGGAGCGTCGTGATTCCGGGATTAAACGTCAGCGTCTGGTTAACCGCGACATAGTCCTGCCCGGCAATGGCAGTACCATCAACGGTTGAGACCTGGACGCTGGTTGCTGTGGGAAGCGCCGATGAAAGCGTAATTGTGAAGTTGGCGACTGTTCCGCCGCCAGCGGCACCTTCAGCGACATTGACGTTCGTTTCGAGAATGGCAAACTGCGACTGGACCGTCACGATGAAGTCGTCGCCCGTGCCTCCGTCGAGAAGGTCGTTACCGCCGCCGCCGTTGATCTGGTCATCGCCGCTGTTTCCGTAGACGACGTCGTCACCAGGGCTGGCTCCGCCGTCACCAAACAGCATGTCAGCGCCCGCACCACCATAGACTGTGTCGTTGCCGGCATCACCGGATACCGAGTCAGTGCCCGACCCGCCGTTGACCATGTCGGTGCCATCGCCACCGGAGATCGTGTCCGCACCGTCGTCGCCGAATACCGAGTCGTCTCCGGCGTCTCCGCTCAGGATGTCATTGCCGTCGTTGCCAGTGATCGTGTCATTGCCATCGCCACCCGAGACGACATCGTTCCCGTCTCCGGCGTCGATGTTGTCGTTGCCGGTTCCGCCAGTGACAGTGTCGTCACCGTCACCGGCGTCGATTGTCAGGTTGCCGGTTGGAGCACTTGCCAGGTTCTGGTTAATCGAATCCGCACCGTTGCCACCATTCAGAGTGACGTCGAGGTCGGGGCTGCCAATGAGTGTGTCGTCGCCGTCAGCACCGTCGATCAGGATTTGAATGCCGGTCAATGTGTTGGGATCGACGAACGTAAAGTCGGCAGCCGTCACTCCGCTGATGTCGATGACGTTGTCACTGTCGCTGCCGATGATTGTGATTGCTCGGACGGCGCTCGCCTGGATTGAACCGAGTGACGTGTCGTTGACTCCGTTGACTGTCAGTTGGACAGAGCCGGGAGAGTTGGGGTCGACTCCCAGTGCGATGTCATCTTCGGCATCGGCAATAATTTGAATTTCACCAGCAGCGAACAGGCTGCTGACCGTCAGGTAAGTCCGCTCTTCCAGAACCTGCAGCGATGATTCGCGGTTGCCGGCTGTTCTGCGTACAGGTTTGCTGGCGAGTTTCTGGCGTAGTCGAGCCATCCAGTTTCTGGGCATCGTAGACTCCCGAGGGGCTGCAGGTTCTGTGTCTTGTGGTGGAAGACCGTCGCAATGGAATCGCACGGACCATCCGGTCGAGATGGTTGGTCTCCGGGAATCGAATCGGCTGACACGCACGGACGATCTGACACAACTGGCATTGGTCGTTGAAAGCAGGAAGACCGGAATGACGCGATGGACCGATGCAAGACGAATGGCCGTCACGACCGGACTCCGAGTTTTCGGTCTGCAATGATTTTCCGGCTGCAAATCAGTTGAAGATGTTCAGACCCGCCTTAAAGCCACAGCCCGTAGGCTGTGTGAATCGGGGACAAACTGCATATTGCTAACACCATGCTCAGGTCGTAGAAGTGTCGGAATTGGGTTTAACACGCGCAGGCTGAATGAAATTGCCTGTTCCGTGATGCCGATTACGACGGCTGATCCGGAGAATCAGGTTTCGACGATTTGTCCGAACGAAACGATGGCGAGGACCGGCGTCATTCCTGAGCAGCGTCGAGCCAGGGATTCTGGCCGAGCTGTACGAGCTGGCTGGCTCGGTGGCGGGCGTGACCGAGGAGCAATTCGCGGTCCAGCTCGTGGCGGCGTTCAACGATCCGTTGGGCTTTGAGGAATTGCGGCAGCGTACTGGCTAACGACCCGGCTAACGAATTGCCGGGATGCTCGGCTCGACGCTGGAGCTGGCTGAGGTCGAGTTTGTCGAGACCCTCTTTCAGAATGTCGTCCTCAAGCGAAAGAAACTGTCGGTACGAACCGGGGTCGCCCTGTCGCGCGCATCGGCCGATGAGCTGCCGATCGATTCTTGTGGCGGCGTGAAACTCTCCGCAGACGACATGCAGGCCGCCGCGATCTTCCGAGTCGCCACGCAGAGCGATGTCCGTTCCGCGGCCGGCCATGTTTGTCGCGACGGTGACTCGGCCCGGCTGCCCGGCTTCGGCGACGATTTCTGCTTCGCGTGCGTGATTGCGAGCGTTCAGAAGTTCGTGCTCGACCCCGTGGTCGGTCAGCAACGCTGCCAGACGCTGGGATTGGTCGATGGTTCGAGTTCCGACCAGTACGGGCCGACCGGCATCGTGCTGTTGCTTGACCTCGGCGGCGACGGCTTCCCATCTCGCATCGGATGTGCCGAAGATTTTGACCGGCAAGGATTCCCGTTTCGCTGGCTTTCTGGTGGGGATTCGAAAGACGGGCAGTCCGTAAACGCTGAGGAATTCATGAGCGGCCGTCGCCGCCGTGCCGGTCATGCCGGAAATGTGTTCGTACTGGCCGAACAGTTCCTGCACGGTGATCCGTGCGCTGTGCGTGGTGAGCGGCGAGACTTCGACCATCTCGCGAGCCTCGACAGCCTGATGAACTCCGTTTCGCCACTTGCGCCCTTCAGCGATTCGTCCCGAGTATTCATCGACGATGTAGACTTTGCCGTCCTTGACGACGTAGTGCTCGTCCAGCTTGAGGGTGTCGGCGACGTAAGCAGCGCGAACGACTCCGTCCGTGATGTCCGACATGGGGAGTTCGTTAAGCAGCGGTGGACGCGGCAACGATCGAACAAGTCGATAACCGGCCGGCGTCAGATCGAACTGACCGGACTCGTCATCTCGTGAAACATGCTCGCCGATGTGAAACTTTTCGGCCGCCGACGCGCACCAGCGGAAGAGTGCTTCCTTTGTTCGATGGTCTCCGGACTCGCTGCTGATGATCAGCGGCGTTCTGGCTTCGTCGATCAGCAGACTGTCTGCTTCGTCGATCAGCGCAAAGTGCAGCGGGTGACGCTGGACGGTCGGATGCTGGACGGTCGAATTCTGTTGACCGGTCGCCGACTGATTCGAAAGCGGCAGAATACTCGGATTCGTGAGCGAATCCGCAAACAACGGCGATTCAGATTGCCCGCTGGCTCGAAGCGCGAGTCGGTCCCGCAGAAAGTCGAAGCCAAACTCCTTTGCCGTTCCGTAAGTAACGTCGCAGTCGTAGGCGGTTCGGCGTTCCGCTGGAGCCATGTCTCCGGTGATGGCCGAAACGGTCAGCCCCAATGATTCATAAACCGGACGCATCCAATCGGCGTCGCGGTGGGCGAGATAGTCATTCGCCGTGGCGACGTGAATCGGGAGTCCTCGTAACGCGTTCAGAAAGACCGGCAAAGTCGCGACCAGAGTTTTCCCTTCGCCAGTCTGCATTTCCGCAATGCACCCATGATGCAACGCGATGCCGCCGAGAATCTGCACGGGATAATGCGTCAGGCCGAGATGCCTGCGCGAAGCATCAACGACGGCAGCGAACGCTTCCGGAAGCAGCGTTCCGAGCGGCTCACCAGATCGTGCCCGGTATCGAAGCGCCGCCGCGACCTGCCGCATGTCGGCGTCTGATTTCGACTCAAGCTTCAACGCAGCGGTGTGGATTCGGTGAGCGAGCTGTTTCCATCGCCGCGGCGCATGGCGAGGCGATCGTAAGGTGCGTGTCAGAAGTTCGTTCGCTCGCCGAAGAAGCATCGTCGTCACGTCGCCTTATGAGTTACTGGCGAATTGAGGATGTTTTGGGACTAAGGGACGCGTCCCGAAATAAGGTCCTTGTTTGACCCGAAGCCACAGGCGATGGTGTTTCAGACGCCGGCACGCATTCAAAACACCATCGCCTGCGGCTTCGGGGCAAACAGGGCTACCAGTCGGAAGTTATTTCGAAGACGTTTCCTAAGCGGTGCGTTGATCGCGCTCCGCGTTTGGAACGACTCGCCGGTCAGCGCCGTCTTCGTCTTCCATACCGACCGGTGTGTAGTCGACTCCGCCGGTTTCCGCCAGACGTGACATGATGAGATCGGTGACTTTGTTGAGCAGTTCTGGCCTTGGTTTTTGTCCGTGGAATTCGGAAAGATCAATCGGATCGCCATACGTCACTCGCACGCGGCAGCGACTGACGAACGGATCGACCATGCCGTTGACTGGCTGCGGAGCGTCGTGAATGAACACGGGGTAAACTCTGACTTTGCTCTTCAACGCCAGAAACGCGACGCCCGGATTCGCAGACCGCAGCCGAGTCCCCCAGTTGATGCCGCCTTCAGGGAAGACTCCCACGAGTTCGCCGTTTTTCAGACGCCGGAGTGCCTCACGAGTTGGAGCCATGTCCTGGCCGTTTCGATCGACCGGAATCGATCGCATCGTTCGAACCAGCCAGCGCAGCCCTGGAACGTCGCAAAACTCGCTGGCTGTTAGAAATCCGGCGACTCGAACTTCGCGTGATTTACCGTTTGGATCGCCGCGAAGATGGTGGTTCGTCCAGACCATCATCGGGTCAATCGGGCTGCGATGATTGGCAACGATCAGGCCGCTTCCCTCGGCCGGCAAAGTGCAGGGGCCGTTGTTGCATCGCCAGCGAAAGATCAACCCGCCATAAAGTCGTTGGATAACGTAGAGGAGCCAGACTCCCCACCCGTCGCGGCACTGGCGGATGCTGCGAACGACCAGCGCGACAGTGATGGCTGAATACGCAGCCAGAGTCAGCATTGCCGCAACTTCCGAATCCATTTCAGCAGCGTCTCCTGGAATTTTCGCGAATCAGAGAACGACTTGTAAGTTGAGTGGCCATGAACCGTCCATGAGTCATGGCGTCGCAGGCCGCAGATAATAGACTCGACCGTGTCGATCGGCCAAATCAAGTTTTGGCGGAGAGCCTTATGGGCGGCTTGACGCTGGCCGGTTGAGCTGACGCCTCGGTTACGATACACCGCTGACTGATTCCGTTACTTTTTGCTGTTTGATCGTTGAAATCCCGAACCGGTCGGATCGGTGATAATACATATAAAGAGATAGAGCCATGCCGCAATTTGTTCGAGCGATCGCGGTTCTCCATGCCATCGTCATCGTTTTCGCCGGACTCGGTCTGAACGAAGCATCCGCAGCGGATCGGTGGGAGTTTCCGATCCGGTTCTCGAAGAGCGTTCGTGAGACGCCATACTCCGGACGAGTCTATCTGATCTTTACGAAGCGCGATCGCGAGCCTCGTCTCGGACCGAGCTGGTTCAGCCCCGAACAGTTTGTTTCGGCAGAAGTCAAAAACTGGGCGCCGGAGACTCCTTTAACAATCGCCAGCGGAGCCTCATCATCGCCTGGCGTAGCTGACACGTTGCGGTCGTACCCGGGAGCGTTTTCGACGCTTGATCTAGCGGGATGTCGCGTCCAGGCGGTCGCTCGGTTCAACCCCTGGCAGCGGGAGATCGGCAAGGGAGAGGGCAACGGATTCAGCGCAACGGCGACGGTCGCGGCTGAAGGGAAACAGCCAGAACTGGTCATCAACGCGCGCGTTCCGAAGAAGGAGTTTCAGGAGACTCAGTGGTCGAAGCTGTTGAAAGTAAAATCGAAGCTGCTCAGTGACTTCTACGGTCACGACGTATTCATCCGAGCGGGAGTGACGGTTCCTGCCAGCTATGCAGCCAACCCTGAACGACGTTACCCGACCATCTTTGAGGTGCCAGGTTTCGGCGGCGACCACACCTATCGGGCGAGCGGTCAGGCTCCGGTAGAACCAGGCGACGATGGCGTCGAGTTTATTCGAGTAATGCTGGATCCGAGTTGTCCGCGCGGGCATCACGTTTTCGCAGACTCGGCGAACAATGGCCCGCGTGGGCAGAGTCTGGTCGACGAATTCCTGCCGGCTTTTGACAAGCAGTATCGAAGCATTGCTAAACCGACGGCACGGTTCGTGACCGGTCATTCGTCAGGAGGATGGAGCAGTCTTTGGATCCAGGTGACGTACCCGGAACATTTTGGCGGAGTTTGGAGCACGGCTCCGGACCCGGTTGATTTCCGCGATTTCCAAAGAATCAACCTCTACGCCGCGAACGAGAATATGTACTCGACGGCTGAAGGGAAGCCGCGACCGCTGGCTCGAATCGGAGGACAGGTTCGGCTGTGGTACAAAGGCTTTGCCGACATGGAGTGGGCACTCGGGCCGGGCGGACAGCTGCACAGTTTCGAGGCCGTCTTCAGCCCGCGCGGTGAAGACGGAAAGCCGAAGCTGGTCTGGGACCGGGATACTGGCAAAGTCGCCACCGAAGTTGCGAAGACCTGGGAGAAGTATGACATCCGGTTGATTCTTGAAAGCAACTGGAAAGAACTCGAACCAAAGTTGAGCGGCAAGCTGCACGTTTTCATGGGCGACCAGGACACGTTTTATCTTGAGGGCGCGACCGTCCTGCTGAAGGAGTCACTCTCAAATCTCGGCAGCGACGCGCGAGTTGAAATCATCCCCGGCCGCGACCACTTCAACCTGTTGCCGCCGGAGCTTCAGGTTCGCATCCGCAGCGAGATGGTTGCCGCGTTTCGAAAGCATTACCCGGACGGTCGGTGAGTCGGTCATCCTTCGGTTGTAGATTCGCAGGTCCGCTCTGGGAGTTGGCCGGGAGGGCGAGGCTCCGCCCGAGCCGCACTTCACAGGCGATTGGCTCGAATAATTGGCTCGGACGGAGCCTCGCCCTCCCATCTCTGAATCCATGCTCGGTCACCTGCCTCTGACCGGCAAATTCCCCCCAGACTACCTTTTTGCTCTGACCGGTAACTTCTGCTCAACCGGAACCGTCTCGACTTCCGATATCGCTATGAAGATGGCGCAGTTCTGCGCGCATTTTCGTCTCCTGTCGCGACTTTACGGAAGAAGCGAGAAATGGGTCGTTTAGTGAAAGCGTTTTCAAAAGACGATGACGGTGATGCCTCACTGCCGGACGAGGCTCAGTTTCTGCGTGAATCTGGCATGCTGGCTGCCCGAATCAGGCAGGAGTTGCAGGACGAGGCCGACCAGGGGCAGCAGCGGCTGAGCAATCAGACCGGTGCAAATATGCCCGGCGGCGGTCCTGCAGCATCGTCCGCTCAAGGGGCTGATCGTCGGCAACTGGGCCGCGACGTCTATTCTGAACTTGATGGCGAATCGGCTCGGATGAGTGATTCGTCGGCTGTCGAGGGAGTTGGCCAGGACGGGCTGCGAATCTTTACCGGCCCCGACGAGACGCCAGAGACTCCTATCGAAACATCCGAGTCAAATGTCGGTGCCGAGGAAATTCGGCGGGAACTGATGGAAGAATTGGCTCAGGAACAAAGCCGGTGGACGGAGCGTCATGCCATGCAGGTACGATCGATCGAGGAGCAGGCTCGGCAGATTGCTCAAGTCGATGCGGAGGTCGAACTTCGTGAACAGGAGTTGGATCGCCGCGAAAGAGAACTCGACGCAAAGGCTCGCGAACTGGCCTCGAAGGCCGAGACCGAAGTTCGCAGCCGGATCTCTCGCGACTGGGAATCCACTCAGAAGGAGATGGAACGTCTGGCGGCGGAAGTGCGAATTCATGCCAACCGGGCGTCCCAGTACGAAGCCGAACTGGCCGAAGTTCGCCGCGAGCACGCCACCGAACTGGACTCGCTTCGCAGCCAATTGAACATTCACGACGACTCCAGAGCGGATCGTGCCAGGTCGGTCATTGACGAATGTGATCAGCGGATGGCCGAGCTGACTGCTCAGCGAACAGCCTGGCAGGCACAGCAATCCAAGCGGCGCGAAGAGCTGGCTCACGAACGACTCGAACAGCGGGACGAAACAAGGCAACAGCGCGACGCACAACTGGCTGAACTGAATTCGCTGCGAGAAGAATTCGAGCAGGAACGCGATTCGACGATCGCTCGTTTAGACCGAGAGCGTCGTGAATGGAATGAAAAATTCACGCGCGAGCAGGACGAGCTACTTGATCTGAAACAGGCGGTGGACAATGAAGCCAAACGTGTGCGTGCCAATCTTGCTCGCGAAAAAGCCGAGTGGGAAAGTCATCAGGAACACATGCGGACGGCACTTCGTGAAGAGCAGGCCAGTGCTCAGGAATTGCTCAACGCGAGAATGACGGATGCGGAGCGGCTGAAGAGTGAGCAGACCGCGACGTTTGAGAATGCGAGGAAAGAATTCGAATCCGAACGCGCCGCGTGGCACCGTGAACGCGGTCAGGAAGCGGCCATTCTTCAGGCCGAACGAAGCGAACTCGAAACGGAAGCTGATCGATTGCGGGCAGAACGAAGTCTGATCGAAGCCGAACGTCAAAAACTGGCTGGTGATTTCGAACGTCAACGTGCCGAGCACGACGAAAGTCTTCGTGAATCCTGGCAGAGTCACCAGGCGTCCCTTCAGCGGACCGAACAGGAATCGACGAATCGGCAACGGGTGCTCGCCGAGAATCTTCAGCAGCAGCAGAGCGAACTGGCTGCACGTATGCAGCAGGCTGATCATGAGATTCGCACCGCGAGAGAGTTGTGTGCCCGTCAGATCGCTCAGGATAAGGAGCGGTTTTCGCAGACTTGTGCCATGCACGAAGCCGAACTGGAACGGGCTCGTGCCGAGCTGAACGTGCAGCGGCAGCAGTTGGAACGCGAGAAGCTGGAATTCGCGGACGAGTTGTCGCGAACACGAGAACAGACAGCGAAGGAACGAAGCGTCATTCGCAACAGTCTTAGTCACATGGATGCTCAGCTTCGAGTGGCGGCTACCAGTTTGCTGCCCGAAATCGCCACGGCGGTTGCGCCTCAAGCATTCGCTGAACCGGCGGACGAAGTCTCGGAAACTTCGGAGGTCCTTGAGGAAGGTACGGCATTGACGGAATCCGAGGACGCCGACGCGACGCAGACCGCCGCCTGGGAACCCGGTAAGGAAGCGACGCTGGTCGAGACAACGTCGAGTGACTTGATTCAGCGTTTTGACGCGCCGACAGAAACGGGCGGTGTCGCGGGGCTGGAACGTCGACCTCGCATCGCAACCCACGGCGTACTTGCTCAGGCAACGTCGGACGCGATGGCTGCGGAAATTGTCTACGAGGATGCGGATCGGCAAACCGAATGGGTCGGCACTGTCGCGACTCGGACCGAAGACGCTATCGCCGAACCAGTCAACGAGGAGCAACAGGACGGACGTCGGCAGGCGTTGGAAAGTTACCGTTCAAAGCTCAGCGGCCTGCAGGCACAGTTGAGGCAATTGTCGGCTTCTTCGGATGCATCCGGCAGCGACCTGTCCGATGACGCCGCTGTTTAGCACTTCAGTGTTAGTAGTTTCGGCCACGTAAGAATTCATTGTTGAAATCAGGTGACGCTGCCATGCATCGAATTCGGAACCTCGCTCTGCTCGCTGTCGCGTGGGGACTTCTTCTGTCGACGATGGTTGGATCGGTTTCAGTCGATGCCGCTGTGCAGGATGCTGAGGGGCCGTCGACACTCGTGAACCCGACGGATGCCACCAGGCCGACGACTTCTGCGTCGGACGATACTTCTGCGGAGACGGATGGCTCCGCGTCGTCTTCTCACAATGAGCCGAGTATTCCTGAGTGGATTCTTTGGCCACTTGGTTTCGTTGAGCTATGGCTGGTCGGTTGGATCGGCGTCTGGTCAGTGGCTCTGGTTGGTGCTCGGCGATTCCTGTTTGAGGTCGACTCCTCATTGCGAAACGTAACATTCGGACGAGTTCCCTTCGGAGGTGGTTCGCCGCTGACGCTCGCTCATCTCACACTGGCTCGGGCCTTTGCACAGCACCCGTGGGTGGCGGACGAGTGGCTGAATCGGCATTCGCAGGCGATTACGGACTGGCTTTCGATTGACAGCCGCCGTGTCGATTCCATCGATCGGGATATCCTGGTTCGAATCGACGGACAAGCCATCGCCATCGCGGACGCCCCGACCGTTCGAGCGATCATTCCCGAGACTCCGTTTGTCCTGGCACTCCACGGTGAAGGACGACAGTGGAACGAGCGAGTTCTGAACATCGTTCTCGGTCAGTCGATGCATCCTGAGCGTGGTGCCCGCCTGATGTCGCATCGGACGATTCCGGTCGTGCTTGATCGAAACTGTGTTGAGCGATTCCAGTCAAAGGGAAAACCATCTGTCGATATGCCTTTCTGGCTGCAGGTCGTACGGAACGAACTTTGCCGAGTTCCTGGACTGGCCGAGAATCTCGACGACGATCTGTTGATGTGCCTGGTGAAGTCTCGTCGGATTCTTCCGATCGTCGATCAGTGGAGCCAGACGCCTTCTGGTTTTCAGAACGCTCTTCAGACTGCCGTGAGTTCTGGCGAACTGCCCTGCCTGGTCGCCATCGACGACAGCGACACCGTCGCGGAGATTAACGGCGTCATCCGCGCCCGTTCGTTGACGTCTCCCGAATTTGTGGGACATGTTCCGACGGGTGTTCCGGCAAGCGCGACGAAGAGTGGACCTGTTTCGCAAGCCGCTTCGAAGATCAGTTTGCCGCTGACACCGCGAACGTTCGATAAGCATTCCCTGCCGCTTCTGGTGCGAAGTCTGGATGACTCGGTCGCTGATGTTCGAGTGGCGGCTGCTCAGACGCTGGGCGGCTTGGGAACTTCGGCTCGTGAAGCGGTGAGTCACCTGACGACCCTATTGAATGATCCAGTCACGGCGTGTCGACAGGCGGCGGTCAACGCACTGGGAGCAATCGGTCCCGAGGCCGCCGTAGCGACGGAGTCACTGACGAAAGCGGCGGTGAATGATCACCGGAAAGTGAGAGCGGCAGCGTGTCGAACTTTGGGAGCGATAGGGCGTCCTGACGGCAACGTGCTGAACGCACTCGTCGCAGCCACGAATGACAAAGACGCGGCGGTGAGATCTCAGGCTGCACGGTCTCTGGGCGGATTGCGTGTCGGACAAAGCGGCGTTGTTGCGGCGCTGGTCGGGGCACTGTCAGACGAGTCTGCAGAAGTTCGGACTCGCGCCGTCGGTGCGATTTCAGCAATTCCGGAAGCGATCAACGAGTCCATCGGTGCAGTCTTGGCGGCAGTGGCGGACCCGGCTGCTGAGGTTCGCCGCGAAGTCGTGGCTGCTCTCGGGAATGTCAGTCGGTCGCGCGGTGCTATCACCCAGACCCTGGTGCATTCATTGACCGATCCTGATGCCGAAACGCGTTCCCGTGCGGCGGCATCATTGTCACGTTTCGGCCAGGAGTCGCGTCCGGCCATTCCGCAGCTGGCACGGCTGGTCGGTGACTCCGTAGCTGAAGTTCGGCGTTCGGCGGTCGAGGCCCTGAATTCAATCGGTGTCCCAAGCCTGGAATCCGTTTCCGCTCTCGAAGAAGCCACTCGCGATTCCGACGAGAGTGTTCGGTCTGCCGCGACGACCGCTCTGGGACGAGTGATGCCGGCAGCCGCTGCGGCCTGATTTTCCATGAGAGAATGGGTGGTCACGGCGACCGGAAGATGCATCTCACGGAGTTCGGTGGTTTGCGTTTAGAATCTGCTCTCCACGCCTCTCTACGACACCTGACTCTATCTGCAGTCACTCATGCAAACGTACCGGGTTGAACTCGACAATTTCAAAGGACCGTTGGACCTGCTTTTG